>JADMIO011260266.1_pt1 | contig 70318 bp, 17 predicted proteins | sample 8958161 | NCBI WGS metagenome assembly JADMIO01 (sample SAMN16585339, study PRJNA669376) | soil metagenome | isolation source: Crop rotation soil | place: USA: Cullars Rotation, Alabama | collected 2011 | reverse complement strand
GCCGCGACTTCAAGTCACGTGAATTCCAAGCTTCGGATCCCACTGTGCTGGAAAGCGATAATTCAACAAAAGTCAGCTACACCCGGGGGACCGGGAGGCGTGATGGAGGTGGGGGGGAGATAGAGGGTGGGGGAGTGACAGAGGGGGAGTGTTTGTATAGACACGTGACCACAGTGAACCATGGGACTACTAAATACTAAATAGTGAGAGAGAGAGAGAAAATAACAATAGAAATCGTCATAATAATGGATTATTCCGTGTTGTACCCCGAAGGTAGAAAATAAACTAAATAATAATTGCAGTGGTAGTAATATTCACAAATGAAAGGAGGAGGAGTGGGAGGGGGAGGGGGGGGGGCGAGGAGTGAGATAGAAATATAGATTGTAGCGAAAGGGCCTAAACATAATGTAGAAAATTATAGATCTATTTCATTAACCTGTATTGCCTGCGAAATAATGAAAAGTACAATTAGAGATTACTTAAGGCAATTCTTTTCCGATAATAATTTGTTTAGTAATAATCAGTATGGTTTTATCAAAGGTCGTTCGGCTACGCTGCCACTTTTGAATATTCTAGATGACTGGATCTCAGCTCTAGATTCGGTTAAACAAGAAGAAATAATCTACACAGACTTTGCAAAAGCATTTGACAAAGTTCCACATCAACGCTTGTTGAACAAATTAAGGAGCTATGGCCTAAATAGTGCACTAATTTCTTGGATTAATGATTTGCAATGTTTTCGCACACAGCGGGTCAGAATTGATAATTCTTATTCTAGTCCAACACACGTCGAAAATGGAATTCCACGGGGAAGTGTTCTGGGTCCCCTACTGTTTGTCATATATATCAATGGCTTGCCTGATGCACGTCATGACCCCTGTTCTCTTTTCCTTTTTGCCGATGATGCAAAACTGTATAAGGTAATCAGTCAATACAGTGATCTCACACTTCTGACTAAAGCTTGTCAGGCACAGTTGGAGTGGTGTGCTAAATGGTGTACGCGACTCAATACAGATAAATGCAAGGCACTTACACTACGTAAATCTGCAGTTTTGACTTCAAACCTAAATACGACTTTTGATGCACCATATAGTGGTTGTATCTTACATTTGAAACATGTTTCCAGTATGAAAGATTTGGGTATTACAATACACTGCAAATTAAATTTTAAAGAACGTGTATATGGTAAAATCAAGCAATCCTTCTCTACGTTGGCTATCGTAAATAGAAATTGCTTTAACTTAGATAAAGATACCTTCAAGCTGCTCTATAAAAGCTTGGTGCGAAGCCACATTGAATATGGCAATTCAGTATGGAATATAGGCTGGGATTAATTTATGATCTTGAAAGAGTTCAGAAACGTGTTACCAGAATTGTCCAAGGTGCAACAAATTAAGTTGTAATGAAAGATGACGATTTTTGGAAATCCCCGCCATCAAAATTTCGTAGGATCCGTGGGACATGATTGAAGCATACAAACTTTTGAACGGCTTTTATGATGTAAGTGCGGCCCCTGTTTTACTAAGAAACCATGATACAAGAACTCGTGGAAATGACTTAAGACTAATATATAGATGATATAGATTAGATAAAAGTAAATACAATTTCTCAAGTTGTATAGTGGGTTTATGGAATATGTTACGTAACTGGGTTGTACTTTCGGAGAATGTCAATAGTTGTAAGAATAATTTGGATAAACTCAGGTTACCACAGGACCTTTATTATAACTGGGAAGCAGATATAGTAAATAAATAGTGCCTTATATGCATAATTAAGTGTGATTCAAGTTATAGTTCTATCTTATTTTCAGTGTGAATGTGGATGTAGAGGCACGCGACTGCGTCCATATGAGCCAGTTAAGTTAACAAAGAAATAGACGAACACGAATGAAAAAGTGACTCCTTAACATCGCCTTTGGGTGAAGCAGCAGATGATAAATCCACATTGTAAAAGAACAACGATGGAACTGAAACTGAAAGGACTGTAAACATGAATAGAAGGAAGTTCAGATAGAGAAAGAAAACACTAACTGAGAAACGGCAAGTTATGGATTGAAAGAGGTAATGTACATGGTGAAAGAGAGGGATACAGAGATGAGAGAGAGGGAGAAAGAGAGAGAGAAGGCAGATGTCTCCTAGAGAGGGAACTCCGCCTCAGCTCTAGATGAAGTAAGAGATAGACTCCGCTGCTTCCGGTGTCCTGGGATATTGACAAATGACCAGTAATGGGCAATAGTTGAATAAAATAGTTGACACTTTTAGTTAAACTACCTTTTTAGATAGAGCAATAGTTTAACTACTATTTTTAGTTTAGTTAAAAGAGTAGTAAAACTACATTTTAAATTAGTAACTATTTAGTTAAACTACTATTTTTAGTTAAAAGTGACAATTTTTACATGAAAAATTTGCGAGTGAATGATGTTATAATAGGATAAAATTTTCGCTTGGATTGTAAGTTTTCGTGTGATTGAACACAATATACGTATTATTTGCTAATGTGAAATGTTTAAGTATGTCTATTCGTGTATTTTAAACCTGCAATGTAATATATGCTTCTACTTTATTTAATAAATTGCATTAAATTTTATTGGAAGGTAACTAGTTACCTATTTAGCTACCTTCCAAAAAGTAGTTAAATAGATAAACTGCTTTTTTCAGTTTAGTAAAATATTTAGTTAAACTAAATTATTTTTAGTTAAAAAACTAGTTTAGTTAAACTACAGTTTAGTTAGATTCCCATCACTGTAAATAGCGCACGAAAGACGAACTGAAGTGCGAGTGTGCGTGCATATCTGTATGTTTGTTACTATGATTTTCTCTATATCGACTAACTTTGTACTGCTCGATGCTATCATGGATGATGCTGCCTTGAACGGCGGAATACTGTATATGAAGTATGTGTGTGTAGCTTCTGGAATTTGATAAATGGCGCATGAAAGATGAAGGGATTACGTAGCAAGGGCGAGTTTGATGATACATTAGAGAAGTCTTGGAGTCCCATTCACCGTGTTTGAAACGACTGAAAGAGAAAGAACATGGAGGCTTATGAAGACTGTTAGATAATTTTATAAAATTGCTTTTTGGCTTTAGTATAACTGATACTGATAATGGAATAAGGAGAATCTATAGGAGACATATGTTGGATCCGAGAAATTATATAGGAGGGTATATAAGAGACATGTGTTCCTGTGTTGGATCCAGGAATTTTTAGAATAGTTCAAACGAAAGATGCACGTGTTTCGTAGAAGCCGACTAAAGAAATCACTGAGGAAGGCAACGGTAAACCATCTCGTAAGCCCTAATTTCCCTTGCACAAAGACGTCATTTTAGGTGTGGTAAAGGCAGAGCCTTTGTGATGAGATTAACTTGTAGGGTTGGAGGATGATATGCTCATTCATGAGTGAGATAGAAGACTGTGTGTAGGAATTTGTGCCTTGGACCTGCAATGTGGCAGAGCACTGGATAGATAGGAGACATGGACGATAAAAAGGTTAAGAAAAGAGTGGAAGGCGGAAAGGAAGACACTGTGACTCAAGAGGAGGGGATTTTGAATTTTTGCTATTGGGGGTGGAGGGAGCAGCGGTAAACACATCCAGCGAAGAACAATTGACAAGAGACTCTTAAACGATCCACGGCTGTCCATAAGATCTACTGAATGCATTTAACTAACTGAATGTAGACCAGAGTGCAAGAGAGAGAGAGAGAGAGACGGCGGAGACAGAAAGCAATTACAGACAGTGGATTCGATGAGAGAGACAAGTGGTATACCGTACTTGAAAAGTTTGTATGTTTACAATAACGAATCAACAAATGCAGCTTTGTTCAGTTTTGTCGAAAGTTTTTCCAGGTCGCCACTTACTTTTCCAACGACGTGTGAATAACTTTTAATGTCAGGTTCTCTCTCTTTCTCTCTCTCTCTCTCTCTCTCTCTCTCTCTCTCTCTCTCTGTCTTTCTGACCCTGTTTGACCACTTCTTCAGCATATGCGATTTTCTGGCTGCGTTTGGGTGGACAAGCTAGTATTGCACATAGTGGCATAGACGTCCATGATGACGTCGTTAGATTACGAATCGCATCGTTAAATCGTCATAGTATTGTACTGCATTGATTGTTTGATTAATTGACTTACTGATTAATAGATATACAGACCGATTGATTTATTTATCGGTTGATTGTTGAATGGATTGATTGATTAATGTATCAATGATACATTCGTCCCTGATGTTGTCGTCAGATGATGAAACGGACGCTAAACACTCATTGCAATTGTATTGTATATATGTACTTTTGATGCAGAAATAGTCTAAATCTAGAGGGCGTGGTATGGGGAGGGGTTTAATCAGCAGAAGTTCTACCGAGCATGCGCGGTGTTCATCCAATATGTTGACTCCTGACCTTACCAAATCCTCTCCATGCCCGTTATGTACATCACTTAATCATGTCTCTATTCCCTTGCTTAATCCAGGAAATTTGAGAATGGATAGCCGAAAAGGCAAATATTCGTAAGGAGCGACTAAGACAGATATATACCGAGAAATCAGGCAACGGATATCACCTTAGAAGCCCTACATTTTTTTACAGGATGGTTTAATTTGATTATTTCCAGATTGATAGGATCATCTCATTTGGTTTATCGTTGAGTGTTCATAATGAACGGGATATACTAGAGAATATTTGTAATTTTGTATGAATATTTTTACCTTGGAGCTGTCGAAGCACTGAATAAATAGGCCTCTGTTAGCCATGTTAGCTAGTACACAGTCTGAACATGTCTTTACCAGCTGTTCGCTCGAATGCAGAACATGGAAATATGGATACGGCCTCGTGAGCACATATCAGTGCATGGATCCTTTAGGATTTGAGAATATCGACAAATGCCGGTCTTGTACTGAACGGATTTTCTGCAGATTGATTCTGAAATAATTTCCATATATTTCCACTTCTCCGCCGAATATTAATAAGTAGACGGAAAATATCTGCATGCACATTAAGGACTCCGAAACTGCAGTGCCCCTGTAGTTTAGACGTTTTACCGATTGTATAACCGTCAGTAGCAAATTTGCAAGTAAGAAAGAGTTCGCCTTTTCGATATTGAAGCATACAACTAAAGTTATTAAAATAAATGCTCAGTGCTTCCCGTATTGGATCTCGAAAAATTGAGACCAGCCGAAGAATAGACCAACCGAAAATTGCACGCATTTAGTAAGAGTCGACTAACGCAGATACTGAGGAAGGCAACGGAAAACCACATCAGAAGCTTATTTTCCCAAACTAAAAGCTACAGTTTAGGTTTGGCATAGGCAGAGCTGTTGTGATGGGATCAATTTGTTGATCGATTGAGTGCTCATTTTTGAGCGTGATTGCAGAGTGTGAGTAGGAATATGAACCTTGAAACTGCCATATGGCAGTACACCAGAGAGAGAGAGAGAGAAAAAAAAGCTTAATAAGTGAAATCAGTGACATCGATTTTTATACTGCTGTATTATCGTAGTCACGTGAGGAGGGTCAGAGGTCACGTGTCATGATATAATCATGACTGTAGAGCATGATCACGTGTGACCCCTGGATAACCTAGATATGAGGCCCGTGGGCTCGTGTTTGACCCCTGGATAACCTAAATATATAGGCCCCTGGGTTCGCGTTTGACCCTGGATGACTTCTGCTTGACCGCAGTGGACAGTGCTGGATATTGTTTATGACAGCTTTCAGGGCCGGCCCCTGGGATAGGCGATCTAGGCATCCGCCTAGGGTCCTAAATTTCAGAGGGCGTCTAATTTAAAGAATAATTTATCAGTAAGAAATAACAATTTTATGATAATAATAGCCTAAGTCAGAATGTAAAAATATATAATTCAAATGTTGCTGCGATATTTTAGTATTTGAATTTCGCACTGCTTGCTACTTTGAGCATAGAATAAAATTTATTGAAATTTGCATTTGAGCGCAGTCTCCTCCCCAGCAATTGTATGCATGAATCGTCTAGATTTTTCTAATAGCGCCTCTTTATATGTACAGTGCAGCGTTATCCTGATTCAATATGTTCAAAATTTTCCGTTTCTGCAATGGATGTTATAGAAAATTACCTAGGCGTCAAATGACCTGAGGCCGGTCCTGACAGCTTTGTTGTGTCATTTAACTCCATATATTATGACAATATGTCCCGTATATGGGCTTCCTTTCTTATATTGGAAGTTTGGAACATCACACGGTTAAGCAGTCACCGCCCTTCTCCGTAAAAAAGCTAACAGCTACGTTTAACCTCTGTCAGATGACAAATTTAATAAGTCAACCCGTGCTCAGTGTTTTAAAAATATTTTGTCTTCTACCCGAGTTGAATCAGGAACGTTAAAGACTTGACTCGCCTATGTCTGCACGTGTTACGAAGACATCATCAGTCATTGAACTGGATCGATAGATATTGTTTCATTAGAATACAAGGAGGATTTAACGTCGGTTTTCTAATCCGGAGGCGTCGCAAGTGCTTTTAAATCCGAGGTTTAGGCTGTTGCAGCTTTACAGCTGATCGCGGCGCGGCTGTTAATGCTGTAGCTGCGCGTAGTTTTAGCACACGTTTTGATTAACCTAGTCTATAACACGCTTGCGTGTCAAGCATCAGGCCAGCACCTTTGTCTGATCGGTATCTGATATCGGCAGTGGATGAAGAAAGAGACGTTAAACCTTTCTGCGCGAATGCACGACATCCTCGGCTTCCTGCAGCTGCCTAAACGGATGAGTCATACTAATTAATCGTGCGTTATCTAAGTGTGTCACGGGGTCATTGAGTACAATTGAGTTTCTCCTCTCTATCGACCACTTTATCTCTTCGCCACTTCATATATCTCTACATCTGACATCCCAACATAATCCTACTTAACATCTCTCTTTCTCTCTCTATTTCTGTCTGTCTGCCTGTCTCTCTTTCTCTCTCTCTCTGTATATATCTACCGCTTGTGTCTCTTTGTCTCCGTCGTTTTCACTGTGTCTTTTCTATCTCTTTTTTATTCTCTCTCTCTCTCTCTGTCTCTCTCACTCTGTCCTTCTTTTTCTGTATTCTCCTTTCCTTTCCTCTGTCGTTTCTATCTGCCTCTTTCATTTTTTTATCTTTTCTATTTCTCTCTGTATCTCATTCTCACTTTGAGTGCGTCTCTGTCGAGAATATAGCTTTACTTATTTCTGCACAAGAGTCAACCAAAGCTGATGTTGAAGAGCACTGCCAGAAATCACCTCAGACTTTCATAGATAAAAACATAATTGAATTAAGGGCGTGATAAAAGCATAAAAATCGTGAAAGATTTCATTTGGTTTATCGAGGGCGACCTCTTCAATGAGCGACAGAGCGAGATGGTTAAAGCTTCGCATTGGACATGCCATCTTACAGAAAACTGAATCGATAGATAGATGGGTAATGTAGCCGTCCATAGGGTCCTATTGAAATATTTCGACATAGCTCCATTACAAATTCTCTTGTAACGTGACTGTAACAGAAGTACACGCGCGAGAGTGTAGTGTGCAAATTAAACAATTTCAAGGGGAGGGCATCGAAAATATTAATTTGAAATATTTATTTCAAAAGTTACTGGCCGACTCCCCGGCGTTTTTAAACAATGACCAAGAAGGGATCGTACTTGAAAAATGGGGATCCGACCATCCCACCCGACCCCGTAGATAAGCTCGCACCCTGGCGTGACGTGCTATAATATTCCTGGGAATGTCCGATCACCGGAATTCATCGATACGGGGACAGGAACGCTTGGACGGTCCCGGACTATTGCTTATGAGGCGTTAAATTGAAACGGACGTGCAATTGTCCGGAGAGAAGCTGTGAATTCCTGTGGAGTTAGAGTTATTATAGCGAGGGAGTTAAGATTTAGAGCGATTTTTTTCTGAGATTCAGAATAGATTGAAAATTATCTCTGATGTCGTCGTCAGATGATGAAACGAACATTAACTTCGCATTGATCGATTGATTGAGCCAGGTTCGGAGACTTAGGGGGGAACTTGGGGGGACCATTCACCCAAAGTTTGAGAGGGAGGACAAGGTATTTTATATCCCCCGCAAAGTTTAGACAATTTTTACCATTTTCTAGTCAATAAAATTATTCTTTCCTCAACAGGGGAATCTTAGCAGTCCAAATCCTAAGAATATCAAAATTTATCAGCCCCCCCCCCCATTTACCGAGATTCTTGAGTAGGAGACTGAGATCTAAAGAAAGGTCATAAGTTCTTCTAAAAAGCCAAAAGTCAATTTTAGTCATCGCTTCTTGACTGAGACAAATTTATACGTCCCCCTGAAATTTTTGTTGGTTGGCTAATTTTGGCCCCCAAACTAAGATAAAGTCTCCACCACTGGATCTAACAATGGATGTTGAGGCAACAGTGGTCAAATGAATGTACCTAAAAAAGATAACGTATATAGATTTTTTTCAACTTTAAAGACTAATTTTAATGGTAAAGAATATATCTTTGTGTTTATTTTGTAGGCCTACTAGCTTTTTCTATAATGTTTTTCTTAAGTTAGCAGTCGAATTTAGCGATACATCTTATTCATATGATTATTAAAACGAAAACAATCTAAATGCAGCAGCTGCGTCATCATAAGACATTACTCTAGGAATGAGCTGGTCATACTGATCCACCGACAACTGCACGTGTTCGTAAGAGGTGAACATAACAGAAGCTGCAGTGGACAGATTTAACAGCAAAGTAATAGGCTTAGTTCTAGCGAATTTTGGTTGCTACAACTCCAGGCCTTGTATATATACAGATCTAGTCTATAAAAAAAATCTTCCACATCGGATGTTGCCTTTAGCAGGATAAGGTACTTTATTCTTCATTGTTTATATTTTTAAAAGCACTTTCAAGACTTTCTTATGAGTGCCATATAATTGATTCAATTTAATGGAAAGTTTCTTTTATTTTTATTGTTATTATTTTTTATTTTAGTAAAAATCAAAATGGACGCAAATTTTGACGACATTCTCTCAAATCTAAGCGACCTCGAACATCAGTTGGCAGACGATCAGAAAACTCTGTCACGTGATCAACGATCAACCAATCAGATACCAGCTGAACGTAGTGCTCAGCCGTCGGCCAATCAGAAAGCAGAATGTCATTCAAATTCAAATTCAAATTTTAGCCAATCAACGGGTAGTAGATTCAAATCGGGCGAATCATGTTCAGTATATAAGGATTACACTAAGATACAGTCCAGATCTCCGTGCAGGAGGGCAAATAGTATGTCAATAAGGCAATCTACGTCATCCGGTGCAGCTGTGACGTTATCTGGAGCAACTGTGACGTCATCTGGAGTGACTGTGACTTCATGCGGATCCGCTATTACGTCATCCGATGAATCCGTGATGTCACAATGTCACAGTGACTTTGAAGCAGCCAGATTAGATATTGCACTTAATGAACTCAGCATCATGATTGGTGATATCACAGATCTTTCCTTTAGCAGTGAGGTGAAAAAAGCTGCTAATGGTGTCAAAAATACAGACTTTGCTTCAACAAATGAACGAGATTTTGATAATTTTGAACATCTAAATAACAGTCCCATCTCCGATTTGGATATGATTGATTTTTCTAGCCTTCACATCGATGAGTCTACAAATTGTTTATCAATATCTAAGCACTACACAGCTGGTCAGAGATGTAGGAGCGATTTCACCACGGGTTTTGATCGGTTCGTCGGAGGAAAATCAGCTCAAAACGATTCGGCTTTCGACGATTCAGCTTCTATTCTATCTTCAGACGGGTCTAGACTATCGGTGGGCGGGTCGAGCAGGTCTAGCGGTTCCTCCTCCTGCGATAGAGAAGCTAGAAGGGGCGTGACTAGCGAGGTCAAGAAGGAGGAGCCTAAAACACAGGTTACTGTCTATTCTGCGTAATCTTTTACTTTTTGTTCTTTCTTTCTCGTTTCATTTGCCACTATTCTGGCGATGAAACGAGCGGTTAATCTGTATGTAACAAATTTACTTTCTCAGCGAATTTATGCCTTATAGTTGTTTGGTATATCCGCAGCACGATGCCTGCAACATAGCCCAAGGATTCAAGAGAATCAAGTAAATCTTTCCAGTAAAAATTTGGGTAGAGGTCTCGATTCCAAACAGCTCTATTCTAGGTCGGGCTCTCTGCGCGGTCATCCTGAACCTGCTGGATTCTATTCTGACCCTTCCGCTTTGGTTATATCTGTGTGTAACTGATGCGGTCGGTAACGACAGCCCGGACCCTGTAATTGAATTAGTGTTGAAAGAGATTTGTCGTTAGACAAGAGATTGTTGCGGCTAGAGAAAGATTTACAGTCCCTAGACACCGCGCGGCGGGGCAATAGGCGGATTAGGATTTAGCGGATTAAGTTTTATAGGAAGTGGATTTCTTAAATTTACGAGATTGTGGTAGGAATACGGGACTGAGAGCGGAAAAGTGCAGAAAAGTCGGTTAGAGAGTATAATGAAGTAAGCTAATAATGTTACAACTCCCCTCCCTCCCCTGTGCTGCTAAGACTAGGAATTGTAGCTGCTGTGGTACGTAAAACTTTATACTTTGGGACTGTCATTTTGCAGAGTAGCGGATGAGATTGGACAATAAATCGCAAGTACGCCTTTGCCAAATCTGTATTACATTTGCTATCTATACGCATATCTTCTCCAATAATTTTTAGTCGTTTTCATTGAGTGAGAGTGTCGGCACCACAGTGGCTCTATCTCGCGGCAGTGGCTCCTTCTCTTGATTCTACGTCACTTATTATCCTGCCAGCACTTCCTTCTTCACTCTGCCACTTATCGCATAAGATTGTTTCGAAGCTTCGAAGTTAGAGCCCGCATTACGGATTAAACGAGTCTCGCATAACCGCAAACGTCTACCTTCCTTTCGTCAATCCTTCTTATCTGGCCGCACTTTGTGGGTTAAGTAAGTCAACAACGCTTCCTTTGTAATATAAAATAACATCCTAGGGCATGGAAATATTGTTCCTGCGGGAACAATTGCACGGACACCCTGAGGGTCTGTATGCTTGATTACTGTAGACCGGGCCACTTCTATTCATTGTTATACAAATCGCTGAGATTTATTTCTTTTTCTCAGCATCGCCTTCCACGGTTTCTTTCATCACTCCAAAGATTCAGCGGTGGAGAGGAGATTTGCACCAAATTGGTCTGCGCAATGACTTTTGCGCAATAGAAGTAACAGTATTTCAGTGCATGGACTTCTACATGTTGACAAATATATAGTGTTCTATAGAATATATCTATATATAGATGTATTCTATAGAATACTGTTGTCTAGAAGTATTAATAGAATATATATATATACATATATATATATATATATAAATATATATATATATATTTATATATATATATATCAAAAGTAATACTAAATGCATTATATATAATACTAAATATCATCTGAAAGTCCACGCTTAATGTAAGCATAAAGGAGGGCTAACTTGTAATGATAAAGATAGATGTTTTTGTTATATCTCCATGTTCTGCTAATTTTTAAAGATATCAGTTAATGGTAGCAAATTGTGATTCTAAGACAAAGTCTAAGAACTGCTAAAATTAACGTTTATATGAAAATCGTCGGTATCGATCGCTTTAGAAGCTTAGTAAAGAATTGATCGCAAGTTCGAATTCTAATATATCAATTTTCTTGGCTAGCTGCCAAACTATTCACCGGTTGTAGCCTTTTGCTAGCGTTAATATGAGCCTTGCGTTTACGCAATAACTGTGCTATCCGCTTGTTCCTTACAAGAATCTCAAGAATGAACATTCTTTTTCTCTTTTTAAGTTTAAATAGAAAACTCACTAATTTAATTAATGCTACAACTGAACTATTTAAAACGCTGTATGATGTGTTCGCTTGTGGCAGCTCTGTGAAAGCGTTATTATTACTATTACTAGGCCATCCAACTGCACGGGCGCAAGTCTTAAGATATGAAAATCAGTGCTCGAATTACAAAACGGTAATGGGGGGCCGGTGCAAGGGCGTCCATCCTCCCAGTTTCGGCGCAATTAATTGGCTTTAAACTCAAAGTTTAACATGCGGAAAATGTCACGACCTTCCTTGTAATCGAGAGAGGCCCCCCGATAAAGCGCCGCCTCTGACTATTGGGGGCCTTTTGAGGGCCCCCTGCCCCCCTGTACCCCCTACATTTTGAGCTATTAAGGGGGCCGCTGAGGCTATTGGGGGGGGCCCAAGTCCCCCAGCTTCTATGGTAATTCGAGCACTGCTGAAAATCAAAGACAAAGATTCTATTGAAACTGTAGGACTTGTCTTTCACTTGGTCATAAGCCGACCCGCTGATTAAAGAAAAGATAGTGAGATCTGGTTGGCACGATAAAACGGACGGTAAACTAAGCGTAAAATCAGATTGACTTGATTCAATGTGGCCGAGAGACGGGAGCGTTATTACAGTGCCATGGACACCAGTACTACATGCTAGAGGTGGGGAGGAGGTAGCGGGGGGGGGCAGGCCATAGAGATAGACGTACAGTTTGGGAAGTTCGCGTCAGAAAATATTTGTTGTGTGATTTTAGACGCTGTGTCATAACGAGATGATTATCGTCTCTTATCAGCTTCTTACTGTTACTGTTATAGGCTACTGTTTATAGTTTCTCTTATCCATAAACAGTAGCAGTAGCAACAGTAGCAAACAGTAATAAAGATCAAAATAACACTAATTAAAGCCGAATGATCAGCGCCAACGCTGATCATTCGGCTTTAATTATTGTTATTTTGATCTTTAGCTTATAATAATGTATCGATCATACACTATATACTCTTGATTGCCAGTCGATTATGTATCGATTAAGTCCATTATATATCGATTAGGCATATATACTTTTGACACAAGATCAAACAACTTGCTGTGTTTCAAAGCGTAAACGACACTCCTCTTTTATCTGTATCCTCTCTCCTCTCCTTCTCTTTCTCTCTCTCTCTCACTCTAGTAAACTGCCGGATGGCAAGTCTAAGACACAAATTCTTTCTCAAACAAACTTTACTATCAAGCCTATGAAGAGGACACCCTCGACCAACAAGGTGATTCCATCATACGGGCTTTTGCCTTAAACACAGCTAAATGATGCCATTCTTCAAGGAAAGTATGACTCTGAGTTGGTTTGCCGTTGTCTTCTTCACTATCCTATATGCTTAATATATGTATTATACAGACTGTAGATAAAGACCGTCATTATAACTCGGATGTGTGATGTTTGAGATTGAAGATGAAGCGTTGAGAATCATTTCCTGTTCAGATCTTCTCTTAATTTCCTCTCTTCATGTCTTAACCTCCTTGACCCCCGGTGGTCTGCTAACATGAACTTGCCCAATAATTTAGAGGAGGCTAATCTATTCCCCCCCCCCCACCTTAATTCAGAATTTTCACAAACACAGTTGAAACACTATAATCTGCTACTTTTATAACAACATATACTCAAACATGAGTAAAATGATTAGCGTAAGTTTTCCAGTTAGTGACACGGGTTTCATGCTGTTCATAGTGCTCTATGTTGTCATTGATAGCAATACCAGCACGATGACTGTTGTTATGTGTTGGCGATCTAAGAAGGAGGTACGCGGAGATAGGTGGGGGTTCTATAGATTGAGGGGGGAGTGACTGAATCCCCGTGAGCTGAGTATGTTTCAAATTTATATGATTGAAAGCAGATCTATGGAACATTAGGACTTAGATCTGCTCTCTCATTTACACAACAAGTCACCTCGACTCTTTCATGATGTTATTAACTTCTTATTATTATAATAAAAATAAGAAGTTTGCTACCCAGCAAATCTGTTTACCAGTGTGGGTTCGAGAAATTGAGAATTGAACCCATCTACGACTGCGCGTGTGCGTAAGAGGCGGCTAACGCAGATACAGCAGAGATAAGCTTCTGTAGCTTTGTGGTCGATGCAATGATTTCTGTGTATCAGACCAATTGGTTTCTCAAATTCTATATTTGCAGATGTCTGGTGTGCCGCAAAGGTTGTGGCCTTTAGCTGCTGGGCTAATTGATTTGCCATTTACGGGACTTAAACAAGCATCTGATGCTTCCTGGCTCTAGTTATGTTATGTTAAGTTATGTTATGCTATGTTATGTTATGTAATGCCATGCCATGCCATGCCATGCCATGCTATGCTATTTTATGGTATGTTATGTTATGTGATAGCAGCATATAGCAAAGTCTAAAGCTTGGTTTAATATCGGTTCAGCCTTTCGAAGGTACTGTTAGCGACAGGCGAGTCAGTAATTTGAGTTAGGCCATTATGGGCTTAGGTTGCGACTCTTTAACCAATGCGTTGCACGGCTAGGTCCTATGATAGTCTTTAGAAATATCTATCACAGAGCAGGTCGACGTCCCGTGTTGGGTCCGGGAAATCTGAGAACAGTCCAACCGAAAGCTACATGTTTATTAGTAAGAGCCGATTAAAGCAGATACTGTGGAAAGCAAAGGAAAAAAGTTCTGAGAAATATTTTTTTCCGTCAAGAAAGGCATCATTTTGGGTGTAGAACAGGTAAAGCCTTTGTGCTGAGAACTACATGTTTTATTGGTCGACGGTGTGCTCATCAAAGTGCGAGATAGTTGTGCGTATGAATTCTTTGGACCTGCCATATGGCAAAGCACTAGATAGATCAGATAACAGGCGACATAGCGGGCTTCAAAAACAACTATCAGTCTTCTTACTCCAACATGAAGACTTAAACTCTTATAATTTACATTACTACGTCGACCCATTTGAGTGGAAATCACCAACCGTATATAATCGACTCAATAATGACACACCAAGCGTAAAGGAATCACTTCTTACATTTAAAATATAATCATCTTCCGCTTTACCTAGTAGCCACCTCTACAATGCAATACAATAAAATAAGGGTTTAACGTCCAGTTCATCATCTGACGACGATATCAGGGACGTCTCAGACAGCATAGGTTACACTAGCTGGTCCACTCAAACGGATCCAGAAGAAATGAACATACATGTATGCAGATTTATGAACATATGCAGATTTATGAACATATGCAGATTTATGAACATATGCAGATTTATGAACATATGCAGATTTATGAACATATGCAGATTTATGAACATATGCAGATTTATGAACATATGCAGACTTTTGGTAGTGTATTCTGAAATTTGTCGGACCCAAAACGAGATAGATTGATATTAGACAGTAGCATGAACACGCGTTTGAGTGGAAATCATGATCTGTATATGATCGACTCTATAATGACATATCGCTCGTGATGGAATCACTTCTTACATTATCCTGCATGGATACCTCCTTGGCGCCAGTCTAAGCTCTCCATATCTCTCATATCTCTTCTCTCTTTCTCACAAATCTCCGGAGAGGATTGACTTCAATAGCTTTACATATAATGATTTGGCCTCCGTATTCTCTTCCCAGTATTATTTTCAGTAACTTAAATATCAAGTTTGTCGTCAAACAAACACAAGACACCCATGCATAGCAATTTTTACCGCTATAATTATAAACTAGCGATGTCAAACGTTCGTGATAAGCGGCGGCCTCGCTGTCCAATAGATGTGAAATACTTGCCTGTTAATTAGAACGCTGTGGGTTCGGTTCATACTCGGGTCCTTTTTCGACATCAACCTTCAAGATCCTTGTGACGAAAGACGTTAAACTCAGCTTTCCTTTTTTATTACTGTTGTATTTTTCTAATTAATACCTATTTTTTCTTGTTAATTAGATTAGCAATCTCCGACTGACGTTCCAAGTCATCATCATCATCATCCCACAATCTATCCGGTCGCAGGGGGAGTATGCGACTCGAAGTAGTAGTAATTTTCCCCTCATTCTTCACGGTCCTCCTGTCAGAGTAGGACTTGTAGATCCATATTGGTCCTTTCTGGAATGTTATCTATCCAGCACTTTCGCTGTTTACCTCTGCGTGTGGTACCTTTCACAACCACTGCATGATAGTTTTGGTAAGAGAGTCGTGCCGATTGACAGGCCCGTTCCATGTAGTTTTCTCCGTTTCACAGCCTATAGGAGTTGTTGCTGAGGACCAGAGAACTCCTCAACACGTTTCCGGACAAATTCATTTGTTTTATGATCGGTATGTGGTATCCGCAATAATTTTTTAAACGCCTTCATTTCAAACGCATGAATTCTTTTACAAGTATCCGCTTTCAGTGTCCGGCTCTCATAGCCATACAGAAATATAGAGACTATTAATGTCGTAAAGATTATTACTTTAACCTTAAAGCTCAAGGTGTTGCTTTTCCAGATAGTGTCTAAATGCATCAAAGCAGCAGTTGCTTGACCTATTGCAGCCCCTATGTATTTGTCAGAGCAGCCATCCTTTGTAATGACAGAGCCCAGTTGTTTAAAGCTATGCACTTCTTCAAGATTCTTATCATTCATAATGATGTTAACTGATATGCCATTATCATGACTATTAACCATTACCTTACTCTTTTCGCTGCTCACCTCCATTCCATAAGCACTTGCTCAATCTATCAATTTATTTGTGAGCTCCTGTAGCTCATCATTTTCGCCTACCATCAAATCAATAGCATCTGCAGAAAAATGGGTTGCTTAAAGCTCTCCCTTTTAACGAAATACTTGATTCATGATTCTCAAGAGTTTCTCTCATACGTTTCAGATAGAGATTTAAGAGCACTGATGAGAGGAGACAACCTTGGCTTACGCCAACTGTGGTTTCGAAAAATTGACCAATCTGTCCAGACATGAGAATAACACTTCCAGAGGTGTAGTATAGTGCTGGGATTTGTTTAACAAGCCCTTCATCAATATTGATACTTCTTCGTATACCCCATAATTCTTCATGCCACACTCTATTAAATGCCTTTTTGAAGTTATGCAACAAATTTTTCTGGTGTATAGTCGTTTCCGCTTTAAGATATAGATCTGCAGAATTAATTTGTAACTGCCTTTTATCTAGGTAGTCCGCTTTTCTCTTATCATCCAGCATCAATATTTCAGACACGTCCTGAAGAGAGGAGGGCTTGGTCTAGTTTACTCTGTCGGTGATTGAGGTCCTGCTGATTGAGGTCCTGCTGATTGAGGTCCTGCTGATTGAGGTCCTGCTGATTGAGGGGTCCTAGGACTCTCGGGGCCTTGAGGCCCCGTCGCTGATGGGCTCCCAGGGGAGCCAGAACCTTGAGAAGATCTCTACAGCCTGCCGTACCGACCCTTGTTAGGGCTCCAGCCCCCCAGAGACCGTCGATCAGCCCGGGCCCGACGCTCGAACGAAGGCACCCTCCCCATAGGGTCTCTCCCACCGTCTGACGCCTCGTCATCGCCGTCTGAGAGCTTATAGACTGTGAGTGGGGCATAGGATCTTGGGAGTCCACTACAGCAGCTTTCAGCTTCACGTTGATTTCTTTTATTGCTTGCAAAAATCTCTTCACGTGTCCCACCTTCTTTATACCCAACTCCTGCAAGGGAATGGCTTGCACTTCGGAATCCAGTGGCGTCTTCTAACGATTGATTATCTTCCTCATCTGTTGAATGATTGCTATTTCTCATATTACCACCAGCACCCTTGCGTAGCTTCACACGCTCAGGTCCCTGTAAGATAGGTTTAACGTTCTCCACCGCTCCACTCCCGTCACCAATTCCACACCACACCACAAGGTTTACCTAGAGGAATGTGCTGCAGTGTAACAGCTCTTTTAGGTATCTTATGGTCATAGATACGTGGTGGGAATTAGGTGGTCTTCAATGCTAGCCATCAGAACAGGTACTCTAGGAGCTTTAAGTTATTATTCAATAATATAATTCGAAATTTATGGTATTTAAATGGCAAATAAAAAGGTATCGTAACGTTGGAGAATAGGTTGCAAACTTCTTTAATCCCATTGAAGCATGTTTAGTTAACCATTATATATTCAGTATACTATTGTCCATCTATGGAGAAAGTGAAATTCAATTCCGAATTCGGCTAGCAATATACTATCGCCTGGGGCGTGTCTTGAAAAATAAACACCGACTGCTTCTATTAGCAATGGCGAGTAAAGATGGCTGCAACTATACGATGATCACGATTGAGTATTGAACTCGGGACCTTTTGTTTCAAAGTGCGCCGTGCTGTCATTAGACCGCCGAAGCTCTCTGTAGGTAATGGCAGACCAACGAGTAATTATGTAATGAAGATGATTTTTATTGGGTTGATAATTGGTGAACAATGGTGGTCAGATCTGTTTTATTATGCCTGATGTTTGTCTAAGCACAATTCTTACACAAATTCATAACTATCGAACAACTAATGAACACGCCTTCGATCAACGCAACAGGTTTATTATTGTGACGATGAAAAACTAAACCAGCGACTATGCTGTCTTCCAGGGGAAGCTACAACAACGTGATAAAAAGCCGGGTTTAACGTCAGTTTCGTCGCCCGAAGGGATATCAGTGACGGGTATGTCTTAGTTTCGATCCGCGCATCCGTTGATCCGCAGTCGGATACTTGACCGTTGAGTGACTTTTTAAGCCAGTGGAGCGATGGTTGAAGTATTTAACGATTTCTGACTCACCCACTTATTAAGCATTCTGATCACGCGTTATTATGAGTCCATGATCTAGTGTGAGCCGAACATTTACATCTCTCGGTGTCCGGTGATAAGGATGCCCAGTGATCCGAGTGCACTTTGGTCCACTATCTGTGGTCCCCCCCCGCAAATCCCAGCCTAAAACGTAAATGCATTAAAGTTTTCTTAGCTATATCCGATAATTTAAATGTTCCAGCCATTGGCTTGTTGCACGGATCCAAACGTAGAGCCGGAAGCGAAATTTAACGTCAATTTCCCGAAGACTACATCAGTGACAGATGAGCCCTGAGATTCGAATCGATCACCTATAGAATCCGGGCGAGACGCTAAACCAATGCTTCACTGGCTCAGCCACGTATGTTAAAGCCTACGATATATGGCAGAGATGCGATGGAAGCACTAACAGGATTATTTGTTGACCAAAACAAATAGAGGGAGCTAATAATGCAAGAAAGACTTTTTTAGTCATAATTACTACATTAGGCATAATTACTACATTAGGCCTATAGTAATGGCGAGAGGGAGTTTAGCGCAGTGGATAACGTGGGCGCCTCAGAATCGGGAGACCTGGGCTCAAATCTCAGGTCAGTCAGCAAAGAATAACCCCAGGATGACAGGAAGATTATTCTTAAATCTGCGCTTGCTGCATTGTACGCTGTGTACGGCAACGTTTATGACTAATCATGGAGTGAGTAAAAATTGTGAAAATGTGCATCTGTCACATGTGAAATTATAAGAAAAAAGTATGTTTTATATTTGGTTAGCAATGGAGAGAAAAGCAGCTTACTGCAGGCCCGTGTCATGCGAACATTTACGTCCCTTAGTGTTAGCTGATAGAGGTCCCAGTGATCCGTTGCTCCGTGGTCCACTATCTGCCGTTACACCCTTCCAATGCTGCCCATCTCCTCCAATCCACTCCCTTAAATATCATTCTATGCAAAATAGAGAAATCATAATTCCTATATTCTGAGATCATTTAGGCTATTGACTCAAAGTATTAACATTTAACAATAGTAACTTGACTTTTTTACAGCTTATAAACAATTATGGGTTGATCGACGGTGTGGCTTTGCTTATTTAGACCCTCCCCCTCCCTCACTCTCGATTTAGTATCTTTGTCCCCCCCCCCTCGAAATTTCTAGATCCACTACTGTTTTGGACCTGCCATCAGGCATAAAACCGCATAAGCAGATAGGTGGATATCCGCTATGCAATTAGTTTTGTATTGTTAGAACCCAGCAGCAGTGTTTCGGATACTGGTGGCTGTGGCTTATAATGAAATTATAGGTGCCATTAATCTCTCCTATACAGCTTGCGTTCAACTGACCATATGCCATTATTTCATTAACAACTGCGAGTGGGGTTAGAATTGAATGGCTTGTAATTACAGCCCTTGTTCCGATGTATTCATGCTTAACTGGTGTTGGTTACTGTAAATTCGTGGCTTTTCTGTGTAATTTATGATATTTATATTTGGTATTTAATTTGTTACAAGTTCTCTACTAATAATCTGTCATATTTTGCACCAGGTATATTCGGCGAAATTTGTGCCACTTGTTATAAATAAAATTTGTAACAATGATTATCTGTTAAATTTGTAAAATTTGCAACCAGCAAAATTTATACCAGTTGCTATCTAAAATACAAACTCTAAAGTGTGTATTTGCAACTGCTCTTAACTTGTTATTTATAAAATTAGTACCAGTTGCTATCTGTACAATTAATAGCAGTTGTAAACTGCAAAATTAGTACCAATTAATATTTGTAAAATTAGTACCCGTTGTTATCAGTAAAATTACATAGTACCCGAAGTTATCTATAAAATTAGTGCCCGTTGTTAACTGTAAAATTAGTATGCGTCGTTATCTTTGAAAATTATTACCTGTTGCAATAACAGTTGCTACGGGTATAACATTAGTACCCGTTGCTATCAGTAAAATTAGTACACGTTGCTATCAGTAAAATAGTACCCATTGTTACATATAGTACAAAATTAGTACCCGTTCCTACTAAAAATGTAGTATCCGTTGTTAAATGCAAAATTGTCTCTCCCTCTTTATATAGCTCAGCCCCCTTTTTCGCAGTTTACAGAGCTGGTAGAGGGGGCGGCTGCTGCGGCTCTGACTATACGAAGTTTTGCGGAAATTTTTAAAAACCCCCTTTTGATGTTGCTTAATACAGACTCAGTATAACTTTGGGATCGAAACCAGACCCTTTGTAACACAATCATTGGTATTCTCGTAATTGGCTAGTCAATCAATCAACAATTGAAATCAAAATGTTACCATCATGAAAAATCTCTGTCTCACATTATAAGGGCAGGCCAATCAATCAATCAGAAATTTTTGTATAACGCTCTCTTAATTAAGTTACAGAAGCGCTTTATGAACAGTGAAAGGAAAAGTAGCCCAGCCGAAAAGCCCACAACCGATGTAGCAAAAACTCTGCAAGCCTGAAATTTGAGCGACCAATTGGTCTACTATACAGAAGTCATGGCGTCTACCACTTTACCCTTCACTGCAGCATCTGCTTTAGTCACCTCTAACTAACACGTGCAGTTTTCGGTTGGTCTATATGATCACGTGTCCCGGATCCAACATAGATGCATGGCATATTGGCCCAAGTTTCTCTACAATTGACTTAGTTGTGTCGGCCTCTTGCGTGGAAAGTCCGTGTTGGATTCCCCGATTCCCGGTCGAGTCAATCAGAAAATAAAATCTCGGATGTGCAACGGGCCACCCATACCCTCCATTCCTTCATGAGTCGGTTAATTGGTAGCATTTGTCTGTAGTGGGTGACCGCTGCAAAAGATTGCGAAGGTAAACAGAGATCTAGCGTATGGTCCTACTGGATCGAAAGTAGCGCTGGCGACCTTGCCGTTAGATTAATGACAATTTTCACCTGTATGCGGAAAGCGCTAATTCGAAACGGGATCAGCTCCGAACCTGGGAGTCAATTCTGACCTATGGTGTCCTTTGGGCTACCGTTATCTTTTAAGTCTCTATCATCTATTTTCTCTTCATGTACACATACGAATGCATTATTCAATCATCTAACATGCCTGGCTTCGGCATTTCTCTAATTTAGCATAACATTTGCATTTTTCAAAATATAGGTCGGTATTTTTAATTCAATGAATTATTCTCATGTGAAGTCAATGATGAGAGTCTAAACTTTGCGTTAACAGCATCAGGTTCGTGTCTATTCGTCTGATGGCGGCACACTGATGATCGATGTAACTGATACAGCGACAGTGGGTGAAGTAGTCGAAAGTTTATTCGCTAGAGGCGCTGATAGAAGAACAACTTTAACATGGGCCTTAGTGGAACAGTTGCCTCATCTGGCTATTGGTAAGAGAGTAACTGTAGTTATAATCATATAATAATCTTAAAAATGTGTAAAACGTTTCATTGAATTAAAGTAAAATAGTTTTTATTTAGCGCTATGATCTTCGAAAAGTGGCTTACTACTAAATGTGATCCAAAAACTATTACTAAGTTTCGAGTTAGCATCGTTCTCAAAGTGAATTAGCCAAAGAAGACATTCAAGATTTATAGGTGGCTCTACCTTTTTAGCCAGGCCTGCATGTAGATCAGCTGCATGTGGGCCGTTGCGCGTGAATTGATTACTGATTTCGACGTCATGAAGAGAAGCCACCTTGCTTCTCACCTTGACGTTAAACGTAAACTCCTTTGTTGCGCGTTACTGAACCGTCAACAACAATTGCGAGCACTATATAATGCTAAAAGTACTGGAAGTCATTTTGGATGATCATTGCCTTATTAAGAGAGTGTGTTCTTTGCATGTGTCCGTGTAGAACGGCTGCTAGAAGATCATACCCGACTTGTCGAAGCTTTGATCTCGTGGCCTAAAGACTCCGAGAATAGTCTGCTGCTAGATGAGAGGTTACAGAAATATGATGTATTCGCTAGGCCTGAGGTAATCAATCGATCAGTCAGTCAATCAATCGATTAATCAATCAGTCGCTCAATCGATCAGTCAATCAATCGATTAATCAATCGATCTATTAATTAATCAGCCAGTCAATCAATTAATTAATTAATCACTCAAACAATAAATCGATTATTAAATTAGCCATTCAATCAATCGATTAATCAAGTGGTCAGTCAATCAATCTTTTAATCAATCATTCAATTAGTTAGATTAATCAATCAATCAATCGATTAATTAATCAGTCAGTCAATCAATCGATTAATCAATCAGTCAGTAAATTAATCTACTGCGGATCTGTAAATTAAATTATAAAGTAACTTACTAAACATTTAAACCATCTCTTCAAATGCACTTGTGCTACTTTGTTGGCTCTATTATACATTGCGTTTATTGTCTTACCGTATAATAGGCTATTATTTTGAAGTATATTTTTTGTGAGTTGGTATTATTCTCCTTACTAAATGTATTTTGGACATTTCACTACACTGTATTGATCTTATATTCTTCGCATTGCATTATATTATATTGTATGGTATTATATTGCATTGCATTGTATTATTTATGAAATTCCACAAGATTTTCGATCTTGTACATGCATTGCTACTTTCCAGGGCAAACACAAAACCCATCTCTTTCCGCCTTGCCTTGGATAACGGATTTGCACCGTTACGACCGTTACGCTTTCTTTTGGCGAAGGTTTATGCTTAGGCAGTTGTGTTCTGCTGCTGTGAAACCGTCTGTAGTTGCATATTCGGCTTGGAACGTTCCTGACGTGGCCTTCGGGTGAGAAACCGGACGTTAAATTCTCATCGTTTGATTGGTATTATTTACACAGCGCTACCTGACGACGACTGCTGACAATAAACTCTTTTCCAGCTCAGCTACCGACCCTGAACGAGCGCAGACCCTGCGCAGAGCCTGGGTGGAGGTCAGTCGGGTTCATCTTATCGTAATGATTATAAAAAGTAATAGTTAGAATAATGAGCCCCATTATGCAATGGAGCCGACTTGAAAAAATGTATTTTTTAGACAAATTGCTCAGCAAACCCGCTGGTCTTGGATCGGCGCGAGACCTCCTTTGACAGAGGCATTCGATCTTTCCGCAGCAGTTCAATGCGATCTATTTTGCGGCACCCTGGAAGGCCTCGAGTATTCCCACGATTCTTAATCGAGTCTTCTTCTGTCAAACCATTGAGTGAAAAGTAATTACAAGTAGTCCGTGTAATAAATTACTTTGCAGAAATTTTGCTTTTAATCAATCAATCAATGAGGTTTTCACGTCCGTTTCCTCGCCCGAAGCCGAATAAACAACCACGGCAATTACGGTAGCAGTCTAGCTTGGTTGTTGTAACTATCGAACAGGAGGTATTACAAGCCGGCCACAGCGCTCCAGAACTGGAAGGAATGCTACATCTTAAGTGTGACGGAAAGAAATCCTGGAAAAAAATGTACTTCGTCCTCAGAGCTTCGGGAATCTACTACAATCCTAAGGGCAGGACCAAAGTACGTAGAACGTTGATTAGCCTAGTCTGCATGCAGCGTGCTTGCCTGTTAAACTCTTGGACGTAGGTTTGGTTCTCAACAGGATCCATCTCTGACGTCATCCTCGTAACTACAAGCTTTAGAGCAGAAGCAGAGACTAGAGTATGGAGGGACTGTCGATCAATCACTACACCAATCGATCATTTAATCGGTCAATTCAACCGTGCAATCGATCTATCGCTCAATCATATTTATCAATCAATCTATCGACATGTCGATCAATTGATTCAACATCAATCGATTATTTACTCTATTCATAAATCCCCCAATCAATCAGTCCATCAATCATCAAATTATTCTTTCATTCAGTCAATCACTTAATTAACTAATAATTAACTAATGAACAATATATCTAGTTTTATAGTCTATAAAACATAGCTAGCTGATCAGTTGAGAAATATTTTAGCTATTTTCTCAATGATCTGCTTTTATATCGATCATTCTACCAACCAATCTATAAGCGTACCAAACTCTCCACTGCGATATGCTGGAAGAGAATGGAATTTGTTGACAGTGTTTCTGGAATCTACTTTCAATCTCAAGGGCAGGACCAAAGTAAGTAGCAAAACTCGCGAGATCCCATGGCGGATCTGTCTCTTTTACACCACCTTTAAGCTAGGAAGCAGGCGTTAAATTCATTTGCTTCGATCAATCAATCGATCGATCTGTCTAAATATTAAGTAATTAATCATCAGTATGTTCATCTTGATATTCTTTAATTCAGCGAACTGATAATTTAGTAAACTCTTTGATGATGTGCTTGATGCTGTGATGGACTTGTGTGCTAAAGGCTGTGATGGACTTGGTGCGGCTGCAAAAGTTGGACCAGGTAGAAGTCTATACTGGTGTGGGCTGGAAGAGCAAACTAAAGGCTCCTACTGAATATGGATTTGCATTAAAGGTATACTGATGACTTCTCTCTATATCTTGATAGGTCTCTCTGTCAATTAAAAGGTTCAAGGCACAAATTCCTATGCGCAGTTTTGTTAAGCCTATCTCGTTTTTTAAAAGCACACCCTTAAACAAATTAATCAAGGTCACAGCTTTTACGACACTTTCACATATTAACCATTTCCTTTATCAGTATCTGCGTTAGTATTCTCTTGCGAGCAAGCGCAGTCATCGGTGGGTCTATTCTCATGAATTTCGTATAAGTCAGTATCAATTATCTTATTTTGAAATTAATCAGATATTATTAATATGCGTTTTGGATTCGGAAAATCTGAGGTTAGTCCAACCGAGAATTTCACGTGTTTCGTAAAAGCCGACTAACGCAGATACTGAAGAAGGCAATGGAAAACCATCTCAGAAGCCATACTTTCCCAAGCTAAAGGATACTTTAAGGTATGGTAAAGGCATTAGCCTTTGTGATGGGATCAACTTGTTGGTCGATGGAGTGCTCATTAGTGAGTTTGATAGCAGACTGTGAATGTGTACCTTGGATCTGCCGTTCGGCAGGACATTAGAGAGAGAGAGGGAGAAAGAGAGAGAGAGAGACTATTAATGATAATATGGTATCGAAAGTAAAATGTGGTGTTAACGGTGTTACGTATAATCATAGATGATCTTAACACTATAATGTGCTTTTAATGTGTGCACAGCACCCGATGCTACAGAAGGCTGTGCCGAAGTTTTTGCACTATTTTTGTGCTGAGGATTCTCTCACCATGTGGAAGTGGATTCACTCCATCAGACTTACAAAGGTACGCTGTAGGAAGACTTTTAACGTAGCAACCTTTAAGAATTGCTCTGTCACGTACACATTAGTCATGTAGTAATGACATAGAACACAGTACAGTATACGGTAGTAACGTGTACGGTACGCAGTATTAATGCGTATAGTACGCAGTAGTCTCGTGTATAGTACGCAGTAGTCTTGTGTATAGTACGCAGTAATCTCGTGTATAGTACGCAGTAGTCTCGTGTATAGTACGCAGTAGTCGGGTAGCAAACGTTATCCAATTTGTTGGGTTCGGGAAACCTAAGAATTGAACATCCGAAAAATATTTGTGCTTGTAAGAAACGACTACACAGATACAGCGGTGTGAGAGTTTGATGGCAAAGTAGTCCATGCTATGACGTCTACGTAGTAGACCCATGGGACGCTCAAATTAAGAAGCTTGCAGACATCTTTGACACATTGATTGTAGCCTTTGTCAGGCTACCCTTCACTCTTGAAGGCGCTTCTGTGACCTTTGAGACTAAATTTAGAGTATATATCTTTCGGTAAAATTTTGAAACAAGCAAGTTTAGTTTGCCTCTCTGATTTTATAATGCAATATTTTACACCGTCACAGACGCCATCTTTTGATGAGGAAACTAACCTTAAATTCTTGTGCTTTGTTGTTTTTCTTTTGTTTCAGTACGGGCAAGAACTCTATGGAACCTATCTTACCATTCAACCAGCAGCATCTTTCAATATTGATCCAACCCACCAACGCTCTAACAATCAATCTCCAGCAAGTGATGCCATGTATAGAGATGATATTATAAGAACTTTAGCCTTAGCCGAAGATGGTGATATTGAAATGAAGTTACAGCATGCAACAAATGGCAACGGCGATGAAAGCAACCAATCTATCTGTGGTAGCAACGACAATAGTGATGATTCTAATGCAGCTGATACTGACACAAGATTTGAAAATGGTAGTTTCAAGTTACGAACATTTCAGCCTGATTTTACTCCAACAGTGCCTGCAGTGGATTGGCTAATGGATGGCCAATCCTCTGTCCCTATTGGACAATCAAATTCTATAAATAACATTACAATTGGGGTCCTCGCAATTAGCGACGAATATCTGGATCACACGGATAAGGATACGGAAACACATTCAACATTTTATATGAGGTCACAAAGATTTGGGTTTGGCGGATCCCAACCGGCTTCACCACGTAGAATTCGGACAAGAGCAGGTAATCTGACCCTATCACCACCCATTCCAGCGATGGAGAGTCAGGCTCTTCCAGCCATTCCACCACCAGGCCCTCAAGTGTTTCATTCTATCACAGCCTGCACAGTTGGAGATGAAGAATACGAAGCTGGTGTTGTAAGGTTTTCACCAGAAATATCTAGACATGCTATAATTAGAAGAGCTGCAAGTATTGGACACAAAGATTTCGATAAGGTATATTCTCAGAATGCTGATCAAGAAGGTACATCTCCAGATAGCATATTTAGTAGAAGCACAACGTCGAGTTATAGTCGATTTAGGGCAGAAGACAAACAGCAGCATGACTCGCAATTTCAACAGACGAATTGGCATTTATTTCCAAATCATCAACAGCAAAATGACAGAACAGAAACTGAGCAGGAAAAATTACACAACCAGTCCGCAAATCAAACATTTCTTTCGCATATGGGAAAGACAACTTCAATACCTATGCAACATTCACTAGGATCTCATAGGCATAATGGCAAAGATTTGTCAACGTCAGTCACAAATTCTTCTTCGTTCAAAGTTTCTGGCGTATCTAGAGTACAGCGAGCCACTTCTCTTCCCAGGACCACAATACTTTCCTCCTTTCAAAATTCTGGAATTCTGCAAACTCATGCAAATATTGTAAATATCGAAGGTGGAGAAAGTACACCTAGTAGATCTGCTGAAGGTCACAATTTTAATGCAGCAAAGCATTCTGATTGGAGTACAAGGCCACGAATAGAAAGGATGGGTTCCATGGAAGGACAGCAGATGTTGAATATTGGTGAAAGATTTTCTAGTAAACATTTTCGAACCACTAGAAGCGATTCTTTACCAGATGGAAATTTATTAGATCAAAGAAATATAAATGATAAATGTAATGAATCTGGGGTCATCACAAATAGCGAAGTGATGCAAGAATCTGGGAATGGCCTATTTGGCAATCAAATAAGCATATTGTCAGGATTTCAGTCGCCATTACAGAGCAATATATCTTCTAGCAACAGCTTTGTTACGAAGCAAAATTCAACAAATATTTCTAATTGCAAACTGAATAGAACTCAGATGGTTCACAGTGCTAAAGGGACTACCAGGATTGGATCATTACAAAATTGTTCACAATTTTCATCCACAGAAGAACCTGCAGTCAAATCTATAGGACCCACTGGACATTCACTTAAAATATCACTAAGTAATACTCTCAAATCGCCTGACGACTCTCGAGAACAGAATGTTGATGCAGCTAGTAAAATAATGGATAACGGTGGCAAAGGCTTAACTTCTTCAAACAATCTACATCTGAAGAGTGCCCTTAAGTCAACATGTTCTAAAGTTGATACTGAATCTCATTTAAGACAAGCAATATGTGATGCGAATTCTATCAATCATTCGAAGCATATCTCAGAAAGAGCCAGTCAGTCTCAATTTCCTGTCTCAACTCAAACTAATTTAAAACAGAACTGGCCACCGACTCCAAACATTTCATCTGCCAAGCCGCGTCCTCCACTCCCACCCAAAAGAGATGATTTGTCCAGCAAAACTTTCAATTGTGGTTTTACGAACAACTCGTCAACTACGACCATTCCCAAGACAAGCAATATTGATTCGAATACTGAATATTCGAATACTGTGGATATTATCGCCTGTGATCAAATTGACGTTAAAACAACTGATCGTCATGTAAATTTCACAAATTCAAAAACGGAAGGTCAGCTTGCTGATAAGTTTCAATCCAATGACTGCTCTTCTAACAATTTGCCCAGCAAAATTACATCCAAGACTGCTAATATTGATTTAGCAAATGCAACTGCTACAAAATATCAAAATACCAAAATACAAAATACTACAAAATACCAAAACAACGGCGTTGTAAGTGGGCTTCAGGAAAACTCTACAAATTCTAGTTGCGAAGAACTTTTGTCAAAATTTCGAGAGCTAGAGTTAAGAAATCGAAAGCGAGATTCTGGAACAATCTCGAGTGATGGTGAATTTAGCGCAGGACTTCCACCTCCACCTCTCGATCTGCTCACGGACTCCTGTGATGATGATGATGTCACTGCCACAAACAGTGCCAATCCAGTGATAAATAGAATGCCATTTAAGACTAAAAACGCACCACCGACACCACCGAGGAAGAAAAAGTCGGAAGCTGTCATTAGCCAGAAAATGACAAATGTATCATAACAAAACTTTCACTCTCTAAGTGCGCGATTTCTCTCTCTCTATCTCTCAATGGAAGGATCCAAGGCTCAAAAATTATCTTTATCTGCGGCTAAGGTACGATTAATCAGGAGAAAGAGAGAATACATAAATAGAAAATGCAAAAAAAAATAAAGAAAGGAAACTGTGTAAACACCTGCGCATGTCACGCGTGAAGATAAATGAACAAACAAATTCCTTGTCGCTCAATAAGAGCATGCTCTATCCACCAACAAGTCGGTTCCGTCTGAAAGGCTATATATTTTTATTTATTCATTTATTTATTTTTGGTTGATTTCAGCCTGACGTATTTATATACTTGCTGTGAAATTAATAGTGAAACGAGATGAGAGGTTTTGCTAGAACTCTATGTTCGACTAACTTCAATAAAAATCGACGAATCCTATCAATTTTCGCAATATCATAATTGGTAAAATTGTGATCGATGATACCTGTTTTAGCGCAACTTTTGTTCCATAGGCCTATTATAACAGCGGTTCTCAACCTGTGGTCAACGGAACACTGGCGGTTTGCGACCATCTGCCAGGTGGTCAGCGAGATTAACGCCTAACATTTATTAGAATTATATAGACACGAATACTGAATGCCAACGACTTTAACACCTTGATTGAGTTTATTTGGACAGTTACACATACTCATATGTACAATTTTGTATGACCTTCTAAATATGTTAAAGCAATATATATATAAATAAATAAATATATATATATATATATATATATATATATATATATATATATATATTGAGCGCACCAAACAGTAGCACAATTATTGGTAGTGGTAGGCGGCGGAGGTTCAAAATTTTGTAAGTCGTCCGCAGTCTCAAAGTGTTGAGAACCGCTGTTGTTAGACCAAACGGATGACAGAAACTGGTTCTACTCCGTGACAGGTCATGTGACAATATTTTTCATTTCTTTCAATTCCAAATATGAAATACTCAAATAGGCCTACTCAAATAGGCCTACTAGTAGACTTTTTGTAGTCTCTCCTCTCCTGACTAATCGTACCTTTGCCGTATACAGCGCACATGGCGGCTAGTAAAAAAAGTAAAGCTAAGTTTAGCGTCTTTTCCGTACCACAAACATACTGTCAGAGACGGTCCGGCTGGAATTCGAACCCGTGGCCTCCTGCTTATCGGGTAATTGTGCAGATGCACGCTTAAACTTCCTGGCACCGATAACACATCCGTGCCAAGGCTTCAGAGGTTATTATTTGTATGCTTACCTGGGGTTTGAACCCATACCTCTTGGATCTCTTACATCAAAATGAGCGCACCTAACTATTAGACTACAATCCCATCGGCAGGTTTTTGTTTCTTTGATAAAAAATGTATACTTGTGCGCTTAATTGTAAATTTATAACGAACATTTGTAAGGTATTCGTTGAAATTTCAAAGCATATTACCTGCATTGGAATGATTAAATTACACGACTGTAAAAGGTGTAGAGTAGGTCTACTTAGTAGGACTAAACAATGTATAGCGGGTCTACTTAGTAGGACTAAACAATGTATAGCGGGTCTACTTAGTAGGACTAAACAATGTATAGCGGGTCTACTTAGTAGGACTAAACAATGTATAGCGGGTCTACTTAGTAGGACTAAACAATGTATAGCGGGTCTACTTAGTAGGACTAAACAATGTATAGCGGGTCTACTTTGTAGGACCAAACAATGTAGAGTAGGCCTACTTAGGCAACAGATCTTAAGTATCATATTTCGCAAGAGATATTATTATTATACATATAATATATATATATATATATATATATATACATGTATTATTATATAGTCTTATCTTTTTTTATCCTGGACATATGAAAATACACTAACCAATAACTGCACATGTTCGTAAAGTCGGAGAAAACGTAGGTATAGGGGTCTATAGATATAACTGGAAACGATCCCAAGTCGGTTCAGGAAAACTGAGTACGTATTGAAATCACCGACAACTGCATGTATTCGTAACAGGCGACTAACGCAAATACGGAAGTGGGGATATTTATAGCCATGTGGTAATGATTTCTGTGTTATAGACCACTTGGTTGCTCAAATGTCAAATATGCTGAAGATGTCGGTTGTGTAGACTGCCATGTCGGTTGTGGCCTTTGACCGCTAGGTTACTTGACTCTCCATTGTCTAATATAGCGCTGCTGTGGCATTTTGCTTAGAGCGCGCTTTATAAATGTACTTATTGATTGATTGATTGATCACATATAGGCTAACAAAAGGTATTTTCGCTGAAAGTATCATTTAGGACAAAGTGTGAACTGACAAAACCTTGTGATTGGATCAACCAATTTGATGTGTTCATAAATGAGCGAGATGGTGTGTTAGAATTTTTTTCTTGGACCTGCCATCTGTCAGACCAGTGGATAATTAGATTTTATCTTTATCTTTTACGTTTTATTTTTATCACACTTTGACCTAAATGATACTTTCAGCGAAAATACATCTTTGTTAGCCTATATGCGATCAATCAATCAATCAATAAGTACATTTATAAAGCGCCGCTCTAAGCAAAATGCCACAGTAGCGCTAAATGGACAGTCAAGAATCAAGTAACATAGCTGTCAATTATCTGCGCAGAACGATACGTAGATAATTGTCACATGCAACAGCTTTCGGTAGGCTGCACTTTGGTCCTACATACCACTAGGTCAAAGTACAGGTCATTTCAGTGACGCATAATACGCTCACCGTGCAGTGGCGTATGTAACGACTTAAATTGTGGCCCCACCCCCCGACCGATTTTAAAATTGGCCCCCATAAAATGTGAAACCCTCCTCCTTGGTAACTCTCCCTCTCTCGAAAATGCGAAAAAGTAAATCAAAAGGCAGTCTTAGTAAAGCTTCGCATTCACGTGCTCCTCCCGCCCTGCAGCTGCAGGCCCTGCTCCCTCATGGTTACGCCACTGTCTCCATTGTTACAGAAATGTCCCGTATATGTGAACTTTGACCCAGTGTCTATCCATCCATTGAAATCTTGCCCTAGAAATGTTAATTCCAGTCCTTAGGTATTCAACAGGTACGTGCACGTGAATGTAACCTGCACTACTGAATATAGTGCTAGTCAATGCACTGCACTGCTACTTGCTACAGTAGGAATGCAGTGCTACTGTAACAAGTAGCACCGCACTGTAATGCAGTGCTACAGTAACAAGTAATACTGCACTGCAATGCAGTGCTACTGCAACAAGTAGCACCGCACTGCAATGCAGTGCTACAGTAACAAGTAATACTGCACTGCAATGCAGTGCTACTGCAACAAGTAGCACCGCACTGCAATGCAGTGCTACAGTAACAAGTAATACTGCACTGCAATGCAGTGCTACTGCAACAAATGGACTGACATTAATTTAAGTTCTAACTTGTTCAAGGTCTAAATTTTCTCTAAAAAATTAGTAGTTACAAGTGTTATACTTAGGCCTAAACAGCCTGCTCTGAAATTACGGTCATTAAGTCTTTATGCTTTGAATCTATCTCTAGACTCTAGGCGGCAGGTCTAGTAAATTAGCCTCTAAACTTTAAGCTACGAGAATGATTGTGCAGCAAAACTATTTATTAATTATTTTTAATAATTACTATAATTTTTATTTTTATTTATTTAACCAGGAGGTCCTATTAAGTTAATTACACTTAAGAGACCTAATATCCCTTCACGCTGTAAGCTGTCTAATCGTTCTTTCCAGCATGCTGCTCCGCAGATCTGGAACTCTCTTCCATCCACTTTTCGTACTCCTTCTTGTTCTTCGCATCAGCCTTTGCTTTCACATGAGCAGTTTCATAGACAGTTGAAGACCTACCTTTTTGATCTTTCTTTCCATCCGGTGTCAACTAGTTGCGATCAGCACGTAAGCCTCCTTCCTTTAGCATGCTCGTCATTCTTGTATTGGTTTTGTGAATTTTTGGGTTCGCACTGTTTAACGGACCTTTTTATTTTTTGTTAATCAGATTGGTTTTGGCTTCATAGTGCTCGATGTTTTCATCAACGACGGTAGCACTCTAAATGTGTTGTTGCTGTTGTTATTTGACCTATAGGATTACAAATAAGTAGGTCTATATGTCTGCAGAGGAATGTCCATAGGCCTAAGCCTATAAGCCTACTGGTGTAGGCCTATAGGTTTAGGTCAAACTATATAGAAACTAGGCAGTAAATTAATCTATAAGCTACCTTTCTACATTACCTTATCTTATAGAAAGCTTTAAATTATAAAGTCATTTCGTCATAGTGCAAGGTCAAAGATGAATAAAATCCAGGACAAGTGAATCCTGGATACAAGAATTAATATGTCGCCAGGAGTTCTAACGAATTCAATAATAAACTATATAAGCTTACTTTAAAGAAATGGAATGGGCTGTAAAATCAAAGCCGCGGGTTCGGTACTCAGTCGGATCCGTCGATCAATGAAGTTTCTGATATCGCCTACGGATGAGGAACCAGGCGATAAATCTCCATTGATTTATTGATTGATTATCCTCGGATTAGTAAGCTGATACCACTAATTGAGACACATTGAGAAAATTTTGTAAATTTAAAATATTGTCGCCCCACCACCTAAAAATTAAGAGCCCCAGAATAATTAGCCTACGCCACTGTCGTTCTTCACAACTCTTATAATTTTATTCTACAGACATAGGCGTATGATATAATGCTGTCCACGTGTGGCCTATAAATTTTGAAATCACTGGACACATACCTGTGAGCACTTACTTGTCGGAAAAAAATTGTGGCGTTTCAGGCAAATACATGTAAATTTGTGTTTAGCAGAAACCTCCTTGACAGAAGCTGCGGGCTGCAGCCTGAGTTGACCTCAATAAATAAGTACAAAACGGGCAGCAACTGGTTGTCGAAACGGTAGCCGTATTGCTTGAGTGACATTATCCATAAACCGTGGCATTGCGCTTAAGTCGAAGCGTTTTAGTTAAATAGTTTTCTATATGGCAAAGGCTTCATTTCTACATGAAATACCAAATTTATTGATATTAGATATAGCTGAGCAGTATGGAGCATGGGTTAAAATATTTACTGGACTGTTATATGTCTGAAATAAACAAGTGATGGTGATGATGATTTAGTGGGCCTATAGCTCGACTCTCAGTTAGAATCTTTGACTTTCTATCTCATAGCTTAATATGCATTTCTAGATTAAATCAAAATTCATATTAGACAATTTCAAGAAAGGAGGTCGAATAAAATTTTCTTGAAAATGTATATGTAAAAAAGACTAAAATCCAATCCCCAGAGCTTTTATATGGCAAAAAAAGGTGGGTCAAACCTGATATTTTTCTCAACTCACATCCGAGTCAACAAGCACTTCTATAATACAGCTACATATTGGCTAATAAAACTAGACTAATTCAATTTCAGAATTTTAGCCTTACACTTTCTAATAGATCTTTTATTTTACTTATCTGAGTGGCATTGGCTTCTTATAGGCGATGTGTATATTTCAAATATTTTTCTGTTAGTTAAAATTGTTAGTTTTGAATAACTGTTGATATACGCATTTCATGATGCTTTTCTACTTCCAGCATTTAGGAGCCAAAATAGGAGGGGAAGGTACATACAATATTGAGTAGACAATAATGTCAAAAAGTCCTGACAATTTTTGAAAAATCTGCCCAATTTGTTAAAAAATTATATTTCGTTTTGTTGTCAGCTTCAACAAAATTTTTATTATTATTCTTCTGGTTCAACTCTATTTATATACTGACACAGATACATAGATAGGTTAGGCCTACATATAGCCACACAAATACAGCTAGATATAATACATACAGACGCCCACATGCATACAATATTGAAGCACGCAGGCTACTTAGGTAAAGTAGAGGAATACCCAAACAAGAGCACACGTAAGTTACGCACAGCTATAGGCCCACAGATGCACACATTATAGAACCGCACGCACACAGGTAATAAGTATATTTAAAGGATAACATTTGGCCTCGGAATGTGCATTAGAATACTGTCTTTCAACGTCTTCAATAGATTTAGCGTTCCAATGAATCCGAAATATTCAATAACTTATGCTGAGAAAAATTACAGGCTAATATAGATGCTCAAGCCCATTCTTCTAATAGCCCTGTGTTGTTGCACAGGACACATGCATCCTAAGCAACAGTTTGTTATTAAGGCGACAGTGTTATCCCAGACGAATTCCGTGTATCTATACTGCTGGTTATGCCACGAGCGTCGGTAGCACCCGAGTTGTTGTTGAAGAAATTTTCTAGATACATTCATTTCGTATCGCCAGCCAGTCTTAATGAGGTCAAAGAGGTGTGGCTAACACAAACTCACCACACCCCATGACCTAGATAGGATGTTCATTGTTATTGTTGCGGTGAATGAACTTTTTTCATCTCGTAATTATTAAATTTATAAATATTTATATAAATTAATAATTGTGTAATTAAATAATATACCAGTAAGTAATTACTTAAATTGAATATGTTTTGAAACTAGAATCATATTAAAACGATAGCAAAAGTATCGATTTATAAGGAAATGAGTAAAGTAGGTTATTCAAATAAATAGTAACATGGCCTAGATAGGATTTATAAATCAAATAAGTTAGTAAGAAAATAGATAATTACTCTATTATTACGTAACTGTGTGATAGTATTACATGTAATATTGAATAATTATATTTAACTTTCTATGCAGATATAGTAGGCAAAAATTTTGTTGAGGATTTATTTTATTTATTAACAAATTTAGTCAGGGCAGTCTGTTGGCTAATTTATAAATTTTCTTCTTAAGTACGTGATTACGCTAATAAATAACTTTATAAGAAATAATTTGACAGAAAATTATAGGTGAAACAATACTAAGCTAATAATTATAATAAAGCAACATATGATATTATAAGCTTCCGTGTTGGGTCTGAGAAAATTGAAAATAGACCAATCGAAAACTGCACGTGTTGCGCAAGGGCCGATTAACGCGATACTGAAGAATGCAACGAAAAATCATCCCAGAAGCCATATTTTCCTAAGCCATAGACTTTTGTGACGGGATCAACTTGTTGGTCGATGGAGTGCGATGGAGTGCTTATAGTGAATTCCGTGTTGGATGGGGGACACTCGAAAAAGATCAACGGAAAACTGCACTTATTCATAGGAGGCGACTAATACAGATACTGCAGTGAAGTGGAAAGTGGTCTGCGCCATGATGTCTGTGTACTTGACCAATAGGTCGGCAAAATTTCAGATTTGCAGAGGTCTTGCCACTGCGTTTGTGGCTTTTAGCTATGTAAGGCTACTTTTCCCTTCGCTGTTCATAAAGCGCTTCTGAGACAGTTAAGAGTGCGCTATATAAAGTTTCTGATTGATAGTTTGAGTGCACATATGATAGCACACTGAGAGTCGGAATGTAGGCTTACCCTAGATCTGCCATTTGGCAGTGCACGAGAGAGACAGTTAAAGTTTGGAATAATTGTGCAAATGAATAGTAACTTGAAGAAATATTGAATAAGTGAGCTGGTTAGCCCACATCTTGTAACGTAAAGAGCCTATATGCCTCTGTTCCTTCTACATCTATAGATATTATTTGGATATATCAATTTAGTTTTGAAGACTGGATTACTGAATAATAGCTTGCAAGATCTTTTAGGTTCTTATCTTATATTGATAACATTGATATTTGTCATCAAATATAGCATAGGGAATATTTATCAAATATAGCATATGGTTAGAACTAGACTTCTAGAGAAACTTTGGGGCTCTTAGACTAACACACCTTTAGAGATTTTCCAAAATCTGATTTTCCTCAATTTTCACTTGGGATTAGGGTATGTGTTAGGGTTAGGTTGTCAGATAGGGTTAGACTAAGCCTAAATATTTTTGATCAATTAGTTGAGATAAAATAGGCCCAGCAGTAATTAATTCAAGTAGATTGATAGATCTAACAGATACTTTTCTCTTTTTTTAATATTTTTCTTTAAAATTTTTGTAACTGCATAATGCCTAAGAGCTTAACACAATTTTCTTCATCCCTAGAGTATGTCAGTTATGGCCATGGCTTGATTTTGAATCATACCACCTCCTGTTTACAAGGCAAGACTGCTGCCTATTAGGCAATCCAGCCATGACATAAAGCTCTGTAAAACTGTGTAACGTCTGTTTCTGTCTGCTACCGTATCATCAGGGTTCTGTTAGAGGCAGACCAGGCTGAGAACTGAGTTCTGTAGCCTCCTGCTTAAGGATGCTACCGACTAGGCTATTCAGTAATGACTTAGCTGGGATGAAATACTGTTCAAGTGGCCTACCTGTGTCACTTGATTCTATGTTCCACAACCATAATCCTAGCGTATAAGACAAAATATGATTCTGAGAAGCTTTGCAGCTGTACTGCTTTAGTCACCTCTTAAAACTCAGCATTACTATTTGAGATGCAATGAGCCGTTGACTGCTTAATCGATCGTTTGATTAACCCATTGATTTAATTGATTTGTTACACAATTATTTGCTCACTTACTTTTTATTATAGTTCTTTGTAATTGTTAGACTACTGATAAATGGACCTGCACCTTGTTCAATACTTCTTTATTACAGCTAGCTGTTCTGGTCGAATTTGTAGTGTTTACTTGTAGTTAAAAATGTTGCTAAATATGTCCCGGATATCTTCTTGTAAGAGTTGATACAGACTTTTAATCCAGATTGAGTAAATTTATGGAAATATTGCTAATTGTCTGTCCAGCTGTTATTAATATGGTAGTGGGGCCAAAAAGACTGGGATTCATTGATTGATTAATGTATTGATTGATTGCTCTATTGATGGACTAGTTGATTGATTGTAAAACAGATAGTTTGATTGAGCAACTGAATGATTAATTGCTTGATTTATAAATCAAGCAATCAATCATTCAGTTAATTCAGCAGTCATTCTGAGTCGATAAGTCAATAATTGAGTCAATGGCTAAATAAGTCAATTAGTCAATTAATTGACCCAATTAGCCAATGACTAAATGAGTACCTTACTTAGTCAATAAATTGACTAATTGACTCATTTCTCTTCCAGCATGTGTTTTTCTGGCTGCCTTTGGGTAAACTAGCTGGTGTAACCTATGCTGTCTGAGATCTGTATAGTCCTCAGATGATGAACGGATGTTAAAACCTTATTGATTATTGTATTGCTTGACTGACTGATTAAATGATCAAATATTGTTTGATTGATTGATGGGCTATCTAATTGATTTATATACTGATTGATTGATCGATTAATTGATCGATAATTGATTAATGGATGTTCTAATATATTGTTTAATTAAGTGATGGATTAATATTTTATGGTATGGTCGTTCCGATGTTTGTGATATGTGTTTTTGCGTAGGTGTAAGCATATGTGTGTATGTGAGAGATTATGTTTGTGTGCCTGTATGTGTGTGTTTGTGTATGAAGTAACTATGGGTGTATTAGTGTGCATTATATAAATACTTAATTCCTGGTAGAAAAATTAATTGACTGATTGATTGAAAAATTTATAAGTTAAATGATGAAGTGAATTATTGTTAATTTGGTGTGTGTACTTGCAAACGTGTATTAATTAGCCACACAGATGTTCTTATATACTGACCCCACAATCTCTAATGTCCTTATTTTGTTCTCCTTGACCCATTTGTTGTAATACTTCTTTGGCTATAAAGTCTCCTGATTTGCGTCATGAATTAATTCAACATGGTATGAGTATTAATGCAAATATGCCTGCGATCAGCTGTGTGTTTTTTATGTGTTTGTATGTGTAATGGTAAGCCTATTTGTATATGCAGATGTGTGTTTGTGTGCGTCTTGGGGCAGATTGAGTGGTGTCATATTCTAGTTATTTGGTTCCTATTTAGGTTTAAAGCTGGGTTTACGTCGGTTTCGACTCTTTTAATCACGTCAGCTGCGACAGAGTCAGACATTCGAACTGCACATCTATTGATCCCCAGTCGTGATACTCTCCACTACTTTTTGAAGTAACACAATTTGTCATTTTCTGTGTTTTTGTGCTTGTCAGCTTTTGTTTCTAAATCCTAGATTTATCCAGATTCACCTACATTTAGCCCCCGATCTCCCCTCAAATGTAAACATTTGTATGAATACATGTACATACTTTGTGTGTAGGTAGCTGCCATGCTTTATTACCCAGCGCACGTGCACTATAAATTTAGTACTTAGACCCGGATATAAACCGTATGCAGGAAGGTTAAGGTCATTTGTGCATTCTCTCTTCTTCTCTGTCTACGTCTTTGTCTGCTTCTTTATTCTTGTGTCTGTCTGCGTTTTTTTCTTTGTATTTTATTTTTCCTTTCGGCAGCGGTCTCACTTTTATTGGGCTGGTATAATTTTTGTCGTATTTTTATTTGGTCGATGACTGCCTCTCATATAACGTAGTTTTTCTTCTTTCTCTGACTGTCGCTTTCTTTGCTCCCCTCCACCTTTTTCTCTATTCTGTCCTTACCCCTACCCTCTGGGTCTCTTCTTTCTCTCCACGTGCTTGCAATATCGTGCATCGAAGTGTCGACTATTTATATTTTTGTAATTTTTGTATTGTATTGTACGTATAATAATTAACTTTGTATGTTAGAGTTTACTCAGCAATCAATCAATCAATCAACGAAGATTCGTATGCAGAATCTATAGAGGTCGACCGAAAAGAATATTTTTTCGGCGGCAAAATAAAAGCCGAAAAAAATTGGTGGCCGAAGCTAGAGGCCTACTCTGAGTCATAAGCTTAATTTAGCGATACAAATGCTTAATATTTACCTGAAGCCCATAATACCGCATAATATTGAAGCCTTTGACATTGCGTTTAAATTTTGATGCGGCACTAATTGAGCCAATGAATCGTAAAGGCAGCGCTTAAAGTCAAGACTACCGTGGTCCAAATTCACCCGGGCCAAATGCAATAATATCGGACATGAGATCTGCACGTACCAGCCTGCACTGGGCTCGCAGGCCATCGCGGGTAATTTTAGAACGATCTAGGCCTAAACTCTCCTCAACTAATTTAAAATCGTTTTAGAAGCGACAGATTCATCGTACACGATCAGTTGCAGTTACAGGGTATTTTCGAACATAATCCCTTAATATACCAAGTGGGGTACTCCAGCTTCTAACCGTGGCGCCGTTAGACCTACTACAATTGGGATAGTAGTAAAATAGTCGGCTTTTTTATAAATAATTTTGAAGTCCAAACTTCAATTAAGAAAATGTCTTCTTTGAATTTTGCCTGTTTAAGCTAATAATTCAGCGACTGCAAAATATTTTTCGTTTTGTGCCGAAAAATCTGATTTTTTCGGCCGAAGAAAAACGAAGAATAAAAAATTTTTCTAGCCGAAAAATAAGAAGACCGAACGTACATTTTACCTTTTTCGACGCCGAAAGGGAACGCGAAAAAAAATTCGGTCGATCTCTAAGAATCTATATATTTATGAATTTAACGTCTGCGTTCTACTGTAATGATGGTATGGGTGAGGTTAGGGTTAGGCCATACGGCCGCAATTCAATCTGGTGTAGATTGAATCTAAAACGAGATGAATTTGGTAATTAGCATTTTTATTTTCAGCACGACTCTCCGTCGCCTCTTGCTCGCATTCGTCGTAACGCTTTTGACCCGCTAAGTTCTGTTTTTGTTTTTAGCAACTCCTGGTGGTTTGCGTATAAACACGTCACTAAAGCTGCCCGAAAATCTCTGTCATCGATTTCATTACACTTTCGCCTATTTCGTCGCTGTCATCTATTCCATTACACACAATTGCATCAATTTTCGTAATTTTGATGCTCAGAATTTGGTAGCAATCGCCGACTTCCGTAAATTTTAACCGAACAAGGTACTAGTTAATTGTTATCAGATGCTGGATATAGGTGTTGTCCTTGCAAGTCAAGTCCGTAAGTCAAGTTGTTCGATTTTTGTAAAAAATACTTTGAGAGTTACATCGGCAGTTGCTATATATAGAGTGTATGATAAATGGTAATGATCAATATTGAATTATATTAGAACTATATATAGATGCAAAGGATAAAGCATAAATAAGGGGACTTGTAAATTGTTTAAAAAAATATTTTCGAGATCATTCGGTCTAAGTGTATAACATTAACGGGATATATCGGCAAGCCAGTTTCGCATCATATCTGAAAATGTCATCAGATTCGTTCACCAGATGGCCGAGTTATTGACATTTTAGTGACCATACTCTAGCATTTCTAGGAGTTTTTCTTGAGCTAGTAGTTTATTTAATTTATGTTTTCGAGACCACTCAGTTTAAGTGTAGAACATTAATAGGTTATATCGGCGAGCCAGTTTCACGTTAGATCTGAAAATTCATAAAATTTATTCTCCACGTGTCCGACTTGTAATTTTTGTCATCTTCAGTTTGCACCGAATGTGTTAGAGTTTAACGAGTTTAATTTTAATCTATTGCTTATTTAATTTATTGCTTGTTCAGTTTTAATTTATCATTGCTGCAGCAGCAGTTAATGGCCAGAGTGTTACTGGCACCTTAGTGCTACTCCTGCAGGCGCTGTAAACAGCACTAGTAAAGTGAAACTTCAACTGTTCTTTCACTAAATAGACTAGATCCTACTAGCTAAAAAAATTCTACAAATGCTAGGGTGTGATCACAAAACTGTCTCTAACTCGGGCGTCTGTTAAAAGAATTAGATGAAATTTTCAGATATAGCGTGAAACTGGCTTGCCGATATATCCTGTTAATTTTATTTACTTAGACCAAATTATCTCAAGATGTAAAAAAATTTAGGGGTCCACTTTTTGATATCTCATCTGTATATATATATATATATATATATATGTATATATATATATATTTATATATATATATATATATATATATATTTATATATATATATATATATGTATATATATATATATATTTATATATATATATATATATATATACACGTGCTAGCAGCTAACTTTAAATCCGCACGTGTGTGTGGCATTTGTCGCATATTCTTAGCCCAGTTGTCCTTATTAGACCTCCTTATTTTCAATTCTTTCAAGAAATTAACGGATGAACTGAATGAACTCAAAGTGGCCGTACCGAATTAGCACAATTTTTTTTTGTTAAAACCTTAAATTTGTAACATCAATATTTCTTTCTTCCTGATTTCACAATAGGATGAAAAGGCGCATAGACATATTGATTGAATGTCGTTTTATTCGTCTCATTTCACACATGATACATGCACATGTTTACAGATTTTGTAGTCTCTTCTCTCCCGATTAATCGTACCTTTGCCTTTTTAGAACGCGCATGGCAGTCAGCGCAGATTTTCGATTAACCTTCCTGGCGCCGATTTCACAGCGGCGTCAAGGGTTCTGGGATTATTATTTATTGACCGATCTGGAATTCGAACCCTGGCCGCTTTGACCTCTTGCATCAGAATGTGCAGACTTGACCGTTATATTCCAACATCATCGTCAATTTTGAAAAAGTTTTATGAGCGCACACGCTCTCATAAAACGCTCGTACACGCGCGGGTTTAAAACGCTCGTGCACACGCGGGTTTAAAACGCTCGTACTCGCGCGGGTTTAAAACGCTCATGCACGCGCGTGTTTGTACTATTTTCGCTGTTGCGTTGCTTATGCCCGTATTCACGGGGAGTTTAATGTCGACATTAAAGCTCGAAAATTAATTTTCGTACTTTAATTGCCAATAATTAAAGTTTTGCAATTCACAGGCAAAAATTAGACTTTAATTCTCGAATTAAAGTCTAATTTTTAATTTGACATTTTTGGCGAATTAACTTGCTGATTCACCAATTAAGTCGTGTATTGTGTTTTGTGAAAAGAAACAAGTTGACAATGTAAACAATAAACGGGCTCTTACGCTAACGCCCCTGTCAGGACCCCGTCGGACGATTTTTACCAAATTTTCACAGTAGGTGTAGAATGACCTTAGTAGTGTGTGTGCCAAATTTCAAAAATGTGCGACTAAAAAAATTTTAGTTATTAAAGAAAAACAAGATAAATTAGTAACATTATGGAGTAATGATTACGTTTAAGACCAGAACAGCAGCCCGGGCTATGCGCAACCCGCAGCAGCTGCTGCCTGGCTAGTAAAACTCAGTTATTAAACAGCTGCGACTGCTGCTCACAAAACTATTGTTGACAATTCACCAATGGCCAATGACATAGCTCGACACAACTAGCAAGCCCTGACTGCGGACAGAAACCACTTTCTGCGACTTAATTGTAACATTAGCTAATGGTCAATTAGTTTGACCTGTGAATTAGTACAACTTTAATTCAGCAATTAATTTCGACATTACCTAATTGAGCCATTAGCTAATGCTAGAATTAATTATTGCCCGTGAATACGGGCATTAGTCGTGTTACGTAGGAATCGAAGAATAAAAATATCCTATAATTAGTAGAATATATTTTATGCAGCCGATTTCTAGCCCATGTATCATTCTTTCTCGTTCAAATGGCAATGCGCTTAGTTCGTCGTCTGGATTTTTGCACGAGCTAGCGCCCATATTTTTGTTCGAATACGGAGACAAGAGGTTCTAGCCCCCCCCCCCGTTTTCTTCGAATCCCTTAATAACTATCGGTGGTTTGGGATGGAGTTTAGCGCAGTGGATATCGTGGGCGCCTCAGAATCGTGAGGCCTGGGTTCAAACCCTGGGTCAGTCAGCAAATAACCCCAGAGTGTCAGGATGATTATTCTTAAATCTGCGCTTGCTGCATTGCGCTATCTACGGCAATGGTTATGATTAATCATGGAGTGAGTAAAAATAACAAAAGTACAAAAAAACAGAAACAAGAGAAAGGTAATTTTGTAAACATGTGCGTGTGTCATATGCGTGTTAGTAATACGAAAAAGCAACTCTTGGTTTGGAATCGAAGGGGGACGGACCGCCAATCCACATCAAGATCACAAGAAATGTGTGTAGAGTAATTTGGCTTTGACCCTCTATTTACTGTTCCACCTCCGTCCGTTTTTGTTTACTTTGAACATTGAATAAAAAATAAATAATGCTCAAACTGTTAATTATTCAGCAGCCAATTTTTAGTAGTTGTATTTTTAGCTAGTCCAAACGACGAGTTAGCCGGGTTCACGGTCTGAGTTCTGCACGAGTTGGTTTAATGTTGTTCCCGTTGTCGGATAAATGTCACTCGGTCTGTTTTCGTTTTGTTGTCTGCAGCTGCAACCGTCTAGACAACAGCTGCTGAATGTGGTTGCTCCAGCAATTACGGTTTCACCATTGCAGCTGTTGTTAAAGAAATTTTTCTAAAAGACAAGCCAAGTCCCGGTGACTGATTGCAAGCAACGTTCTCGCAATTCTTCGTCTCTCACTCTTTCTCTCTCCGTTTTTGTGTTTTTTATTTATCTCTTTCCTCGCTACACAATAGGAGTTAAGCGCCGTTTTCTTCAACCGAAGGCGATTGCTGTCAGGGACGTCCAAATTGGAATACGCAAAACTACAAACGGTTAAATGTCATCAGAATGGTTATATATTTGTATAATATTATGTAAAAGCTAAAGCAAAGTTTAACGTCTATTTCTGTACCGCAAGGATAATGTCTGAGACGATCCGGCTGGGATGCGAACCCGTGCCCTCCTTCTTATAGGCATTGACAATTAAATCTTAATATAGAAATCTGCACAGAAGAACCTGGGTGCGAATTACCGGGGGGGAGGGTGGCTTGGAGGGGTCGGACACCCCCTCTCCTGGGGAGTTCAACCGTTTTTGACTATATGTATAAAGGCGCTGGTGGGTCGGATTTTAGTGTGTTTTACATATATTTAAGGAAAATTATGCCCGGCCTCCCTTTTGAAGTCGTCTCATTCGCGCACTGACAAAAATACGCACACACGTACCCACACACACACACGCACACACACACACACACTCGTCCACTCTGATGTAAAGTAAATCTTTCACTTTCTCTTGGCCGGTGTGCTGGAAGCTTCCATAAATCCTTTCACTACTCCTCTGACGCTTCTGTAGACCGGTCAAGTTTTTGAAATAATTTTTCGAGCTTCGTGATATTAAGCGATAAGTTTAATAATTCTGAACGCATAATTTTGATAGCATATGCCTTTAATTATCCATTCAAGCTGAATGTAGTATTTTACCGAGTAGAGAATTTAGTTTTTTTTTCTGTGTGATGAATTTCTTGCAGCTCCCTATATAAAATTGTTTTTTTAATATGTAGCGCCATTTATATAGCAGAGGTTTAGGGGGGAGGGGGGGGGGGCTCGCCTTAGGCCTATAGCCAAATCGGCTCTGGTTAGCTCCTAATAGAAATCTCCTATCTCGCCCCGTTATAATTTAAAACTTTATTTAACATTTACTGCATAGGTCAATACATTTTTTTATACGGAGCTGACCTAGATACGCCAATACATTTTTTTATACGGAGCTGACCTAGATACTTCAATATTCAGTGGCTGTTTATTATCAACATGTCTGGCCGCTTCCGCCAAGGGTTTTAAGATATGATGGCAGAAATGGCAGCGACGCATATAGTTCAATAGGATTTAACGTCACTCTCCTCAACCAAGGAAGAGAGACCCGGCTAGGAGTCTAATGCGCGGCCTCCTGCTTACGCGACACTTGCCACATTGTAGCTATTCGACGTTCAAATGCTTGTGGTATGTGCCACGATGTAACTATAGTCTATCGATTTATGGTGTTGTTTGATGATTTCCGTGTTGGGTCCGAATAATTCGAGAATAGCCCAACCGAAAACTGCACGGGTTTCGTAAGAGCCGACTAACGCAGTTACTGAGAAAGCATTTTATAGGTATGGAAAAGGCAAAGGGATCAGACCTACCTCCGTGATTGATCAATGGTCTGCTCAGTATGAAGCGAGATAGCTGATTGTGTTTTAATTTGTGCCTTGGACCTGCCGGTTGGCAGAGCACTGGATAGAATAGGATGCTTGATGGCAGGTCCACGGAACGAATCCCTTTAGAGTTTCTACTGTCTAGCTCCGTAGTAAGCACACCATCGATCAATGAGTCAAGCTGATCAAGAGCTTTAACTTTTATCATTAGCCTTTGTGCGTATGGCATTGTCCCTGATATCATCTTGAGGTGATGAACCGGGCGTTAATACAAATCCTACAGTTCAGCGGATCACTGTAACTTTACACTCTGCAGAAATTTACTGAACGTCTGTAGGAATTAAAACTATGCGAACCGGACGTTAAATTCTCATTTTACTCTCAAAATTCTTAATTTCACTCAAAAATTCTCATCGTACTTCTGATCACCGGACCGGCACCGTATTGTATGCCTTGATTGCGCAACAAACTTTAGTTTACATCGGTGAAGTGTCTGACTGGAGTTCCACAGATGCACGGTTCGAATCCCAGGACTCACCCATGACCGATGTAGTCGTTAGGCCGCGAAACTGACGTTAAATTCGGCTTTAGCCTCTTTAGCCTTATGTATAGGAAAAATATAGAATTATAATATTGGTGGAATTTTCACTTTGACTAGAGTGCTAAATCAGTAACACTAACATTGGATTGCTATTATTTTATTATTCCTGGTCTCTGCTGATCGATTGCGGGTCTGGGTTGTATGGCAGGAAAGACAAATGGATGCGAGATACTCTCTACAACAGAGATATTGTAGCAGAGAGTGTTTTTTTTTTGGGGGGGGGGCAGGATTAGCAGAAAATGTGGATGAGGAGGGGTGGAATTAAAAAGTATTTTTCTATCCAGTGCTCTAATATATTCTTGGTACTTGTTACAAGTCACACATTTCGACACGGTCTATTATCTCGTTTAAAAGCGAGCAAACCTACGATCAAGCAAACAGACTGATTTCACCGCAAAGCTTTTGTCTGTACCTTGTCACAAATGATGCCTTCAACTGTGAAAAAGTTTGACCGCTGAGTTCGCTTTCCGTTGTTCGTCTCAGTATCTGCGCTAGTCGCCTTACGAATACGTGTAGTTTTCAAGTAGCCTACGTTCTCAAGTTTTCCAGATCCCAAATAAAAAAGTCTGGAGTATGAAGGAGTTTAACTTCGGTTTGATTCTCGTGCTTGGTTCGACACTGATAGTGCCTTCGGACGACGAAACCGGCGTCAGTTCGGCATAGACCTCTACTTTTTTCAAGCAGTGCATGGGGAGTAGCAGTGCTGCAGGAAACGAAAACTAGGTTAGAATTTATTTCTAGATAAGTACCTCTGTAGCGGCACCAAAACAAGACACTACAGGATTAGTCCTATATACAGGACAGGAGAGATGTTATTTATTAGATACTGTGGTCTGTTACACCGGTTTGTAGTACAGGCGCTTAATGACTAGAATATAATTACATAGCGTGGTCTGTTATACCGGTTTGTAATGTAGCGGCTTAGCGACTAGAATTTAAGTCAAGATTCTTACTGTAATAAATAATTTCTTAAAGGACATTAACGTATACGATTGTATCGTTAATATGTGGTTCGTACAAAACGCAATTGCGGTTCTCAAGAAGAACTGTAAAGAAGATTTTAAAACCTTTAGAAATGATTGGATCTAAATTAGCTTTTAGCGATCGTTGTGGTGGGACTAATATTTTGTTTGATCGCTTTTGTGTTCGTTAACGTTAATGACTTGTGCCTTGGACCAGCCGTTACGCAGAGAACTGGATATGTAAATATTGATTAAAATATACTCAAATTACTGAGATTGATAAATATTACCCGCTTACACGCTTCCGTTCCAATTTAAATAATAACGGTTTACATTATTACGTTATAATAAACTTCAAGTGATGAGTTTTTAATGTACATTTGCGATCGTAAATGATCTGATAAAAAGTAGGTAAAGACTAATACTAAAGACAACGAAGTAGTGCGCTATAGAAGTAATTATGAATGATGAAAGTAGCCTGAAACTCATTTACGGACTGGACATGATTTACCTATACATTACACATTAGCGAAGTGTATGCCAAACCAATTTATTCTGTCGTTATTTGAAAGATTCGACCCAGTTTTTTACTTGCTCTACATTTCTCTTTACATTGGATCATGTACCAACTCGTTTGCTCGACTTATTACTATGTTGAATCAGCTGATGTGACTGAATGTATACATAGTCAGTCACTTGACATGTGTACACATTGCGCAGCTTTTGAAAGCTTTCATTTAGCTTTAGGCCTACTCATTGATTAGTCAGTTTGTTTATCGGTTAAGATGATCGAAAGCCAGTAAATTCATTTAAGGACGGTAGTTATAATGGTTTAATTTATTACAGTAATTGTTCTAGTTTTGGAGAGGAGCGATGGTCAAGTGTTAGCGTATCGGCTTTTGAAACCTGAGGTCTGGAGTTCAATAAGTTCAATACTCGGTTGCAGAATGATCGTCGGGTTGCACTCGTCATAAATATCTTTGTGAAGTTATTCATTACCTATTTTTTAGACTTAAAAATGTGTGATTATTTCATCTTGTGATTTCTAACATTTTCAGAAACAAGTATAAACATTTAACTGCTGGACTAATATTACTCGAAACTAGATGGAAGCTGGAAGTCATTACGAGTAGTTCTAACTAAAATAGGTAAAGCAAGACTGGGAATAACAGCGTATATGCGCCAAAACTGACGTTGGATAAACGTTACGAGGAGTAGGTAACGTCAAATCGACGTAAGATCAACGTTTCATACAAATATCGTAATCTTTTAGTAACAACTTGGGATAAACACTAGGCAGGATATCTCTTTTTAAATTCAAGATATTAGGCACCGTCAGCAGTGTTAATACCGGCGTATTGAGACTACACCTTAGTCGCACAAACAGCTCTTTCTTCTGGCGTAGCTGCGGAGTGAAGCTGGAATTACTTGTAGTTGCTGATGTGAAGCAGCTGAAATTAGTTGCAGTTGCTGGGGGTTAATTAGCTGAAGTTAGCTGCAGCTGCTGTGAAGGAGCTGGAATTAGCTGCAGCAGCTGTGAAAGAGCTGGAATTAGCTGCAGCAGCTGTGAAGGAGCTGGAATTAACTGCAGCGCAACAGTGGTCAGTCAGGATGGACCTGAACCTGGACGCTGGACGAGTGGACACGACAATGGGGGTGTCGAGGGTCCCCTCACCCCCTCCCCCACTCGATATGATGTCCCCCATCGCTGAAAACTGGTGCTACACTCAGGTAAACAACTTCCAGACAATATGTTGTTGTTGTTGTCGTGAGACTTTGTCCTTGTTTATCTGCAAATCTTTCTAATCATGCACGGTTGTTTTGTATGTGCAATTAAGGAACGAAGCTTGTGCTTATAGTATTGAACGACTAGTAGTCGTAGATTTTTCTTGGGACGTCTTTGACATCGTCTTCGATAGTGGAAATGGACGTCAAATCTTCATTGTTTTCTAAATTAAAATCGTGCTTGTAAAATGGTAGCTAGCTTAGAATTTTTATAACAATAATTTAGGAAAACAATATTTTGTATCAGTGGAAAACCGTGATCGATCACGTCCTAATTATCCTAATTACCTTGACGTTCTATGGACGACTGGCCTAATTTGTAATGGAATATTTTGTTTAATTCATTCTGAACTTTCGAATTATTTATTCTACCGCGTTACGTTGTTGTTGTTGTTTGCGACGATCCGCAAGTGTCAGATTGATTTCAGTAAACAAATTTATAGATACTAGTTACCATTCATCCATTCATGTGAACTTCGTATAAATCACAAATTTTTGCCTCCACCACATCTTGGAAGTCCCTGACAACAAGGGAATGCTTTGGTGATTTTCGGTTGGAGCCTTCAGTACCACGCAGATCCGTTCGGCTGTAAAGAACACGTGCGGCTGTCGGTGGATTTATTCTAAAGGCAAAGGGGTTAAACTCTCGGGTCTACATGTCGAGCCGCAGAAGCTTTAAATAGCTATTTTCGCGTAGAATTTGATAGCATTAGCCGAATTTTTAAAGTATTAGTCGACCATACAGTTCTAGCAGCATCTCCTATGACAAATATTTATTTTGAGTGTACTTCTATGACAAATATTTATGTTAAGTTTACCCTGCAAATTAACAGGGCAGTGAAATATGTCTAAATATAGTGAAGTTTTAAATCGGTGATGAGATTTTGTCGAAATTTTTTAGATCATTATTTTTTAATTGGTTATTTAGTTAACATTTAAAATAAATTTTTGTTGACTGTATGGCCGCAGGTTAAAGTGGTAAAATTCTCGTATATGTGGACCATAAGCAGTTTTAGTTACTGTAGGGAGGAAATGGGAGAAGTTCTCAAGAGTTCTTGCTTCTCTGCTGGAGCTAATGATAAACTTAAATGGTTCGTACTCTCTGTCTGTCTGTCTGTTTGTCTGTCTGTCTGCCTGTGTGTGTGCTGAATAAGTTCTCAAGATTTCTTGCTTCTCTGCTGGAGCTAATGACAAACTTAAATTGTTCCTACTATCTGTCTGTCTGCCTCTTTGCCTGTCTCAGTATCTATCTCTCTTCAGATGTGTTTGAATATAATCATTTCTGCTATCATTCAGTCTGAATTTCTTTAGGTTTGTTATAAAGAGTTTGATACTTCTCATTGGGGAGCTAATGATAAAATTGAATGATTCCTAGTGGACGTACGTCTGTTTATTATTTGTGTATCTCTCAGGTATTTTTCAGTTTGACGCCTAATCTACCGATTAGTTTCATATGTACGTCTCTTTGGGTATTTAAAAGTTTTTTTCTATCCAGTGTATCCATCTAGGTCAATATATAAACCAATCTACATGTATATATGTAAATATCCTCTCTGTCTCTTAGAACATGTATCTCTACCGTCTCTGGCAGCATCCGTGGATGCGGAAACAGACGTTAAACCCTTATGCATTGTGCATCTAGGTAGAGCTGTTTTACTGTCCGTCTCTTTAATTTTGTATAATAAATAGACACGTCTGCAATTTATTTATGCCTATAGATGTCAATCGATAGATAATTGCTAATGCTAGAATTATCTCAGGAGTGTTTACTCGATTCTTTGACGAGCTATACGCTACTCTAGCTAATGTTGTCATGAATTGATTATGAATTTGAGCCTTGGACCTGCCATCAGGCCACGGGCGGAGACTTTAGGGGGTCCGCGGGGCTCGGTCCCCGAAAGTTTATGCTGGGGGAGGTCCGGAGTACCTTTTGGCCCCTCCATAAGTTCAGACATTAATAGGGTGACTATTATGTCCTTCTGTGGAAACGATGACTATATTTTGTCTTTCCCTATGTTGGACAACAATTTTTTCGCCCGCTCGCTGGCTGCTAACAATTACGTGTCCTCTGAAATTTGACAGCGTGATTTTATTCGTCACTCTTTTAGGCCTTCTCAGATCTTTTGCGTTTCAAATTAACATTTTTGAATCCCCAAGCTTTTAAACTACCTAAGAAATTTCACCCCCTGTGAACCCCCCTCCCAAAAATCAAGACCAAAATCAGATGAATATTTAAAGGCATTTCGTTCGTTTTCCCATTGATGCACAGTTACTAAGCTGGCTCGTTATATATTAGATATCCATGCAATAGATACATGTTCATTTGCCAAAAAGACGATGTCAAAATTTTAGAGATACTAGACGTGTTTCTTGTAATTTTTGATATGCTGTATGCGATTGAATTCGCAGATTTTCAAACAATTGCGACTAATATAGAGATTTATGGAAAACTGTCTGAGCAAAGTTCTCTTTTTGAATGCTTGAATTATTGGTTGCATCATCATCATTTTAGCTGTGACAGATACGAAACCTTTGTTTTGGGATCAACTTGCGGGGTTAATTTTCTCGAGTTGGTCCTGGAAACTTGAGAATAGACTAACCGAAAACTGCACGTGTTCGGATGAGGAGACTAACGCAGATACTGGGGTGAAGAGCAAAGTGGTCTGCGCCGTGACTTCTGTGTAAGCTTACTAGACCAATAGGTCGCTCAAATTTCGGACTTGCAGAGGACTCGCCACATCGGTTGTGGCCCATAGCAGGCTGGGCTACTTTGCTCTTCACTGTTCAAAACGCTTCTGAGACTTGGTTAAGAGTAAGCTATATAAAAGCCTTTGATTGACTGATTGATTGATCACTAATAGTCAATGGTATGCTTATTAGTATTATAGATAGCAGGCTGCGTTTAGAAAATTGTGCCTATAGATATATGCCATCTGGCGGGGCAACATATGATCGATAAGCCTAGTGAGTGAGAGGGACAGTCATTGACCATTTAGCACTATATATCTGCTTTATTTCACTTCAAGTAACCTCTACGTACTTAGTTTTGAGCCGTGTTTACATCAGTGGTTGTGTAATTCATTTTAGTGTGTGTGGGTGTGGCACTCGTTCTAAGTGTACGTATGTAATATGCGTCCTGTATGCGTGCGTGTATGTGTGCGACTGTATGTGCTCTGCTTATGTGTGTATGCGTGAAATTTGTGCATCTATGTATGTTTCTGCGTGTTGTATGCAATTGCATGTGTGCGTTTTGTTTGTGTGCTTGTAAAATTGCGTGCGTGAACTTCTACTAATCTGTAAATGGCAGGGTGAATGAATATAAAAATGAATGAATGAATGATTGAACGTCCCTGACATCGCCTTCAGACATCGCCTTCAATTGAAGAACCGGTTGTTAAATCCTTATTGATTGATGGATATATTTTTCTCATACCAGGGCGCGCACACATATTGAGAGAATCATTTTAATGAATTTGGTAGAAATCTGGAACCTTTCTTTTTAAGCGGGCTTATAATATCCGACGTGTGTGGCGTTTCTGTGATACATGGTATGTAGAGGCGCTTTAAAGTGTCTGTTGTGGACTGCATTAGTTTGAACGATTAGACCAACAAGGCTGTAACTATTAATAAACTTTCTAAATGACAAACACATGATAAAGTATTTTCTATATTTGGATGCACAAACATACGTACTACACACTCTTGCATACACGACACACTCGCGCACACGTTGTTTTAGCGCTTTTTATTACAGTCATTGTTCTATTAGTACGAGATGGTATTGTGTGGTACGGATATGGGACGGCATGCGAACTCTAAAGAGCCTAAGTAGAGAAGGCGTTCTAGCAACAACAGCATTATTCTGAGCTCATTAATGCTTTATTCCCAGTGTAGAAGATCTGGTACTCGTGTGCTGATTGAAAGGCTAGCCTAAACTGTAATACTTAAGTCTGGTACTGGCTGGGCGATGAATGAATGAATGATTTTCTGTATTGTTGATATAATACGTATGGGTTACCAAAATGCGGCAAGTGGAAGAATTATAGGCCCAGGCATTTCATCAACAAAGCAAAGCAAATTAATGAACACTGAGTAGGATAGCGACTACGGTAATTTCACATAAACTTATGAACGAAAAGGAAATAGACAGTAAGCTGTGATTGGCAAGCGCGTTCTCAGGAAGACAAAGAATTACCTGCAAGAATCACATAATTTGACGGGGCAAATGAAACCGGCATGATACGTGCTAGGGGTGATAGAAAAAGATGGCGAACCGTGGCTTCCTACGTCCGAACCGGACATAAAACGTGAAAGAAATAAAAGGGAAATGCATAATAATATTCTACGAAATATTGACTGTTTAAAAATTTCGATAATGTGATCCGATATATAATACCATACCCTTATTCAATACGATTTATTTGCGAGCATTTATTTACCTTCCAAGAACTACGCCTTAGTTCAGAACTCCAAGAATCACGCCTTAGTTTAGTACTCCCAAGAACCACGCTGTTGCGACATTTTAGATTTGAGATATTTTCAAATGGACAGAAGAGAGTTTAAAAAGTCGTAGCCCCTTGCCTAGTTGGAATAACCAAATTTTAGTTTACAAAACTGGCGGATCCCTCGTAGATTTTCCAAATCAAGAGGTGTTGCTGGCCGCTATTGATGGAGGCTTGACCCCGGGAAATCATCACTGCGTCTTAGCCTCTCACCCCCCCCCCCCCGAAAAAAAAGCTGCTACTCGAATCACGCCTTCATTTAATACGTCGTCGTATGACCTATGGCTTTTATACGAGTATTCCCGACGTCATAAAATTAGTGTCTGCACTTTTTTGATCTCAGAGCGCGTGTGTATGGACTATCTGTAGGACAAGCATAGCTAGAGGTACTGGGACGCATACAACGAGTCGTATGACGTACACGTTGAGAGTCTTCTGGACGATTGTCGTGATATTCCTTAAACTGAGGCGGCGGTTGACATCTATCGAGACGCCAGAATTTGTACCTTCATCCTACGCAGGCTCGTGAATTTCATTTAGACCGCCTTTGGATTCCCAAACACTTTTCGCGGATGGAGCTAATTGCGAAATTCTGAGCGGTCTGAAAGCCGCGAAGTACCAATTACGCACCTTTTTAGAGATGTCGGCAAAGGCTGACGTACAAAATATATTCCTGCACGAATGACAAGTCTCTGAAATTCAGTTGGCGGATTAATTTTCTGGCGTTATGAAAGACCGGGCGATCGTTAGCGGAAGTCACGCTGCGAAGACCTATTTCGGGTCAACGTTGCTAAATTGAAATTTTATGATATACCTCCCCACATACAAATAGGTCTATACCCCCCCCCCCCTCCTCCCCGTCCTCCTTGTCTGTAAAACAAAGCACAAACCAGTGAACACCCACACCATAGTTCCATATCAGGGATTTGGTATGGACCCATATCAAATATATGATACGTCCATGTTAGATGCCTATCTGATTTATCGTCCTTTAAACACAATCTTGGATGACGACACGGATAGTGTTAAATTCTCTAGATATTAAATATTAAATTTTGACATTAATATTAGATATTTACAATTTCTGGTCTATGGACGGTGCTTAATGCAATGAAGAAATATTGTCTATATTTGTTCAAGACCTATTTAGCATCATGATTTGTTGCTAAAAGTAAATCGCTAGCGACTGAACTCGTGAAACGGGTTTTATATTACTACTACGTTCATTTTGTAACAATAATGTGTAATGTAATTTGCATATTGGACCTGCCATTTAGTCGTGCAATGAAGCGATAGAGTGCATCTGTTTATTAATGTTTTAGTGTTTGTGTATTTGTATCTTTATATATGCGAAGTTAATTTTATTCCTCCTACGCTCGTTGCCAGCAGTATAACAATGTATCACCTGAAACGTTCGCTGGCGATATCTAATCTACCTTCACAGTCTGTGTTTACTTTAACCGAGTTTTAACATATAGTGGAGCGAGATAGGAGGTTTCTCTAGAACTCTAAAGTATATATTTGTAATGCATGCACATGCCACAGCGCGTAAGAGCTTAGCGTCAGTCTCCTCTTTTCCAGCGTTTATGTCAGTGACGGACCCGGCTGGAAACCGAAACTGCTACCATCCGCGCACCAGCGCGTATGCTATAGACTTGACTATTCTGCCGGCATATTTTTCAGTACATATTTTGAGAATCGGCTAATGCTATCAAATATTTCGTACCGAACTTAGTCAAACTGACGCCTACTGGCTCGAATCTTATGGATAATTATAAAAATATAAAGTATTGTTTATTAAACGGCGCGAGTTTTGGTGGTTTATACGAATATATTTTTATACTAAATTAGACAGAGTTTCCTGCGAACGGATTGTTTAATTTTTACCCGAATTATTTAAGATGTCGAGGAACCTAGCTGGAGGAACCTAGCTGCTTGATTTTAAATCATAAATGAATTACACGAAGTACAAGTAATTAGCTAGATTCGGTAGCATTATAGGCCTTCACGGTATTTAGTGAAAATATGGAAAATGTTATAATTATTTATGGATAGATTCGTTGATATATTCTAGAGTGTTTTAAACGATAATTTTGTATAAAATTTTAACGTTTTGCAGGCCTTCTGAATATTGATAATGATATATTCTGAATATTGATGATGATATATATATTTTGAATATTGACAATGATATATTCTGAATATTGATGATGATAGAAATTTATCTGCATAGTTTTAATCTTCTACAACCGATATCTATCTTAAGAAAGCTAGATTTATTCTTTCACACGAATTTAAGATCAACTATAAAACTGAACAACTTTTGGTTCAACATGGACAGCCATTTAAGCCAGCGCCTACGGAGAAATTTAGAATAAACGGATGGCTGTATTCACGAATGTTTTCGATTGCCGAATCACTGTTTCGACCAACCCAATAGGTAGATCTCACCAATAAGGCCCTGACCACGGTTGTTATATAGATTTGTTATATAGATGGGATGGAGTATCCACATATACCGCTGTTAAATCGCTTGAAACATGTAGCTTGTATGCTTGACGTTAATTAATTACTGAGGCACAGACCTATAAAAAGCATGGAGGATATAAGTAAAGCGTTGGAAGAACTTGCACTGGAAAATTGTCAATTTCGACAAGAAGTCAGCCAGTTTACAGATTATAATATTAATCTAAGCGAGAACCTCAAACCCGTAAAAGAAAAAGAAACTTTGAGAAAGACATTGCAGGCAAATAGCAAGTTATTGGAGGAACTTACACCAGAAAATAATAGCCTGCAGCAAAGGATCAGACATCTTGAAGAAGAGAATATTAACCTAAGGGAGCACATGTTTTCATTGGAAGAACGAATTGAATTCAACGAGAGAGAGAACCGTCGTTGTAATATATTCATAAGAGGTCTGCCTGACAAATTCTGCATAGAAACGGCTTCCAATCCAGAAGGAAAACCTGTCCTTGTAAAACGTCAGACGATTCGCCAGACGGTTTGCGATTTGCTGAACACCGAATTGAACGTCAAAATTTCCCCAGATGATATCGTAACGGCTTTTCGCTTGAGGTCAGGTTCAAATAATAGAATTCGACCTGTGATCGTTAAATTCAAGAACAGTCTGCTGAAAGATTCAGTGTTGAGAGCCAAGAGGAATCTTCAACTCAGTGAGAAATCTATTTTGATCTTTGATCATCTTACTAGAGCGAATTTGGAGCTTTTGTTTAGTGCTCGTGCACTTTTAAGACAGAAGAAAATTCACGCGGCTTGGACCTTCAATGGTCAAGTATTTGTCAAGTTTGACGATGACAACTTGTCTAAGCCTAGTCTTATCAAATCATCCGTTGATCTGCCAAGTTAAGACACTTCTTCATTCACCACGATGGTAAAGTTGAATTGTAAAAATACGATGAATCATTCTGACGTTTGATTGCAAATTCCAACCAGAAACAAGTTGCATAAAGTAGTAACTGTAATTAATGCGCTTATATACAATACAGTACTACAATACAGTACTACAATACTGTACTACAATACAGTACTACAATACAGTACTACAATACAGCACTACAATACAGCACTACAATAGAGTACAATACTATACGAATCAATACAGCAAGTTTATATACCGTACTCAAAGTTACAATCAATTTGAATATCATTCATACTGGCAGGCCGTCAGAGATAGTACAGAGTAGCATATCGAGCCGACCACCCACCAATCAAATATGTAAATAAAGCAAGCAAATTAGGCGGTCGAAATTTTAACACGTAATATACAAAAGAATAAGGAAGTAAAGCAGATAAGCTTAAATAAAGGATAAGGGTACAAATTCTAGGAACCAGTTTACCTAAATACATGTATGTGCGTCTGTGATGCTAAGCCACAATTACTAGGCCTATTAATTTTGATTGATGCTTTAATTATTAAATTTTGCGCACGGAAGAAGTACATTACTATTGATAACTTGTTTGGCTACTAGGCCTATACGATATATTATACGCCTATGTAGGTAGTATTCTTGACTTTAATGTACTCGATGAATGCGGAAGTTACATTACACATGTTTATAAAGAATACTAATTAGATTTCAGCCGTTGTTCATGGCAATATCGTGGCAGCCGACTGGGGAATGGCTGAACGGATAAGGTCTTCGCCTCAGAAACAAGCGATCGAAGAGGCCTGGGTTCAAACCCCAAGTCAGTATACAAAATGGATAACCCTAGCAGTAGCACCCTTGGCACGGGTGGTTAATCGGTGCCTTGAAGGTTAATCGTGTATCTGAGCTAGCTTCCAGTTGGCGCTATGCACGGCAAAGGTACTACCGACCACGACGAGAACTAGAAAAAAAAAAAAAAAAATCAACAGCAACAGTTGTAAAGTATTCTCGAAGACCGGTTCCGGCCGTGACACTGCATTGCTATGAAAATCGTCGTCGAAAAAAGTAACATTATAAAGCCAATGTTAATCCGATTTGCACTTAAATTAGAACTTTATTAAAGTATATAAAAGAAGTAGACAGAAAACTAATACAAGTTTTTTTTACTTTCATGCATTCAGTTCAAATAACATCTAATGAAGTAAAAAGGGTCATACGGGGTGTGGTAAAGTTGGTGGAATCGCATTTGCTGGTTGATGATTGTATTCTTATTAGCGAACGAGATAGTATAGGCCATACGTAAGAATTTGTGCTTGGGACCTGCCGTCTGGTAGAGCACTGGATAGGTAGATACTTACTTAACCGATACGTCACTAATTAAGCGCTTCAATTGGATTTCACAGGTGTGTGGTTCGAATCCCGCTGATCATCCGTCACTGTTTTATCCTTCGGGACGCGAAACTGACGTTAAATTAGGCTTTAGCCTTTAAGTCTAGAATATTTTTAGTTGCCCTCTTTGCACTAAATGTGTAGGCCGTACATCACTACCTGTAGCTCGTTAATTGTCTCTCTCACCCGGTCGTCGACATTTGACGTAAGGCTGACGAGGTCACTCGATTTAGAATGTTGCTCAGGTTTTTGGTCTACTTTAGTCTCTGCCTTAGCGCTGCTCATGTTTCTTATATCGTAAGATTTATTCGTTTAGCATTAGAAAAAATATGTGAATACTTGCACGACGTAAAAAAAAGTAAAAGTAAGCAAAGTATATTAATGTATATTATATAATGTGCACAGGCCGCACAAACATCCGTGCACAGAATAAAAGAAATACGATAAGCTTTCATTGCCAATGACGAGAGGTCATTTTCGCTACCAATTGATCGGTAAAGCCTTTGTAAACCGCCACCGAGATATCACGTTCAGAGTGGATTCTGCAGAAGTGCTATGTCATATAGTATTTTCTATACGTACGAATTCGGCAATTATGTTGTTGATACTACTGTTTTTGACGGTCGCGAGTTAAATATTCGGTCGTTACGGCAGTCGATGTAGCCTTTGGCAAGCTGCTTTACCCTCCATTGCTAATAAGCTGCAGTGTACATTTACTCTGACATGCCCTAGCTCAGTGGTTCTCAACCTTTTGCACACTGGGCACACCCTTTTTTTCAAATAGAAGTCCCGCGGAACCCCACATTTTCTGATGCTTGACAAAAACCCATAAAATGGACGTAAAACCAAACGACATAATATGTATGAAATAAACACAATCCTTACTGATGTTAAATGTATAAGTATACTTAGATAAAACTAAATTAGGCTATTAATTACTTATTATTACTAAGCTCTGTTCATGTTTAGCCTACAATTAAATGAATGATCAATTGGATGAATGAAATAATAATTTATTAAAAAATTTCAGGGTCCGATCCGCGGAACCCCTGACGCATCTTGGCGGAACCCCGGGGTTCCGCGGAACCCAGGTTGAGAAACGCTGCTCTAGCTGACTGCACAAGCCAGCCGAATTTGGAAACGAATCCTGGCTTTCTAGCCAGTTACAAGAGCAGTTGCACTAAGTAAATAGATAAACTAGCTCTGGGATCGATTCGTAGTGGTATCAATGACACCAATATGTAGAGCAAGCGAGATCAATTACGCAAACTAATGCTTCCATTGATCTGCAACTAAAACTATTGCTTTGTTGTTACTGTTTGCTATAGTTGTTGCCTTGTCATTGTAAACTGTAAAGCTGTGCTTAACGTCTGTTCGCGTATCACAAGGATACTGTCAGAAACGGTCCGGCTGGGACTCGAATTCGTGGCCTTCTGCTTATCAGGCAGTTGTGCTACCGACTAGGCAATCTTTTAAATTCTTTGTTGTAGCTGTAAATTTAAAAAATTCTATTGAGGTTCTGTTGTTGTTTTTCAAATCATTTAAAACCTATCTGTTGCAAAATCTTATTTTTCTCCTTGGATCATCCTTGCATTGAATCGCCCATTGATCGGGGTCAGCGACACATTAATGTAGAGCAGGAAATAAACGAGGTCAATAACGAGAACTAGTACTGCTGTGGTTGATTTTTCTGCAGCTGTTGTCTCTGTTGCGACTGTTGTTAAATTTTTTATGGCCAATCAGCCTGTTACTTATAATTGTTGCTAAATATGACGAAACCTACTTGTTGCTTAATCTTCCAATAAATTAATTCTCTAATAGGTCTTTGGTTCACTAATGGCTCTTTGATTCACTATTGGGTCTTTACGTTAACACTGTACAATTGAGCCAACACGATCAATTGACGAAAACCAGTGTTTTTGTTGTGTTTTGCTGTTTCTTTTGATGCCTTTTTGTTGTCTTAGTTGCGGTTGCTAACACATTATTAGCTGCTAGTTTACTTATTTCTTTTAATTGGCCTACTTGTTGAATATTATTATCAGACAGTTGATTCACGGTGGGGTCATTGACACTTAATGTAGGACAGTCGAGGGTAGTTGCGCCAACTAGTACTTTTTACAGAAGTCTACTTTTCATTTTGATTAGTATGCGTCACACAAAATGTGCACACAGAATTTTGTACTCAAACAAAGAAGTTACACCAACAAAGAGTGCAAGATACATACATACACGCGAGTGTAATATACATTAACAATAGTCGAGTATGGAAACTTGGGAATAGATCAATTTGCTCATAGGAGGCGACTAACGCAGTTATTGAGATAGGCAACGATAAACCACTTCGAAACGTTTTAGGCGTGGTAATATTCTGTAGCAGCCAACGGCTGCCACCCACTAAGTACTAATTGCTTCCAATTAAACGACCCATGTAGGGATGGAAGGCTTGGTTGGCCCTTTGTAAGTCCTAAGTTTAACTCTGACTCGGTCGGAAGTCGAACCCAGTTCATCGATTCAAAATGCCGACGCGCTTAAAGAGTGAACTACAAAGATTAAATATTTAATTATAAACCTACTTGTTGCCTCTATACGTACAAGTTGCTTATTTTTCTCCTGCACTTGATTCGCCGTAAAGTTACACTTTCATGCAGAGCAAGCCAGGGCGACTATAAGAATTTGTGCTTTTGTTGCCGTCATTTTTTACTAATGTTCTACTGTTCTACTACTGTTGTTGTCTTTTCACTAAAGTGAGAAGCTATGTTTCCCATCACAAGGATTACGTCAGAGACGAATCGACTGGGAATGAGATCCACGGCTTCCTGCTTGAAAGACAAGTGTGCTAGTGGGCATAGGCTATTGAACCGGTATTAGATGAAAATCTTCCTGTGAATTATTTTAACCCACCCACTTGTTGCTATCTATTGTGGCTGTGTCGTGGGTTTCATCTCGTTAATAATCCCGTGTTGGATCCGGGACAATTGAGAATAGACCAACCGAAAACTGTGTTTCTTAAGAGTCAATCAACGCAGATACTGAAGAGGGCAACAGAAGACCACCTCAGAAGCTATATTTTTTCATGCTCAAGGCTACATAATAGATGTAGTAAAGACAAAGCCGCTGCGATGGGATCAACTTGTTGGTCGATAGAGTGCTCAATATTGAGCGTGATAGCAGACTGTGTGCATGAATATGCTCCTTGGACCTGCCGTTTGGCGGTATAGTAGAGAGAAATTGCTGTTATTGATACTTGGATGTAGAAGAGGCGATTCAGTGACTAAACTATTATTTTTCGTTATTGCAATTTGTTACGTCTTTGTTCTTTCTGCAACTGTTTTTCTCCTATCATTTGTTGCCAACCGATCTATTATAAATTATTGACTTAAATACCTGTTGATTTTTATTATCCTACTTTTTACTATTTGTTCGTTTACGTCTGATTCCTATGGGATCATTGACACTCAATAATATAGAGAAAATGAGGCCAGTAGACAAGAAAAGGCAATGTAAATCTGAGTTTAACATATAGTAGAGCGAGATAGGCGGTTGTATTACTATAAAACTCTGTAGTCGACAATTTGTGTTGAAAATCCATGAACACTGAACAACCCACACCATAATAGCATTGTGCAGGATAATTAGGGTGCATCATGCATCTGAAGAATTTAAAGAAACATGGTTGTTATAATGAAATCATTGCAAATAATAATCAGAATTGTCAATATTAATATTTAAATTGGTTATGTTGATATTATTTAGTGTTCTCAATTTAGGCAAGAATCAATTTTTCTCATCGTACGTCTTCTAGGAATATTCAAAATATTATATGCATTCATACATAATTTTAAATTCTGTTTGAGATACTCGAAATATTTTATACAGAGCTTTATTAAAGGTTAATTTTAAACGACTAAGTTCAGATTTGTTTAAATTTAGCGCTTCTACAGCAAACAGTAGTATCGGGACAGATGTGGACTCGAGCAAAAAAATCGTAACGTTTAAATCAGGAATATGACCTAATTTGAATACATTGCATTAAATGACTCTCGACCGTTATATTGGGTCGAGAGAAAATTTTGCCAGATTTTTATATTCATGACATTTTTAAAAAATTTGCGAATCCTGTCCTATTCAGCCCATCGCGATTCATAAAAAATCCCCCAAAATTTCAAATTTTTAAATCGATTATTTCGCACTTGAACATGTCTATTTACATAGATTTAAGAAATTTATCAGGTCTATTATCAAGATTTAGTGCTGGAAGTGGACTGCTTTTTAAGGCCACTGATGTTATTGACGTTGTTTTTCGTCCCTGAAATTGTCTTTAGTTAGCGAAGCCATGTCACGTACATTAATTCTAGGGTGATTGATCGCTTAATAGACTAATAAAAATAACTATTATAAGTGGCAGTATAATAATAATAATACTCAACTTCTTTTAGGCGATGATTTTAATACCGGGTATGCAATCTGTCTGTCTATGCTTCGCTCGATCAGATGCAAGTCGGGCATAAATTTAGACATATTTTTCACACAAATCTAGCCCTACTGATCCCTCATTAATTCTGGCTATTGCGGTCTAGACGTTTTCCTTTACTGTTCAAAGCGTCTCTGAGAAACATAATATACAGAGGCTCTGTAAATTGCTATTTTTGTATGGTATTGTAATGAGCACACCATCGATTTCCCGAGTGGATTCAGGAAATTGAGAATTGAACCCTACGGCAACTGTACGTGTTCGTAAGAGTCGACTAACGCAGATACGGCAGTTGGGAGACTTGTAGCCACGTAGCGTTGAGTTCTGTGTATAGACTTATTGGGCTTATAAATTTCAGACTTGCAGAGGTCTATGTTGCTACACCAGTTGAGGCATTTGAGCACTAGGCTACTTGACTCTCTGTTGTCCACTTAGCGCTACTGTGGCATTATGCATAGAGCGGCCCTTTGTATATATGTACTTATTGATTGATTGATTGATCGATGCAGTCAAATAAGGTAATAACTTAGGTCTTTGTCTGTAACACACTTTTATATGATGCCTTTTAACAAAAGAAAATTTGGTTCGTTAAGTGATTTCGTGTTGCCTTTCTTAGTATCTGCATTAATCGCCTCATACTGTATGTAGTTTTCGGTTGATCAAATCTCAAGATGCCCTAACCCATCACGGGAATGGTAACAGAAATATATGATCGATTCTGGGTTGCAATTATGTGACATGCGCCGTAAGAAGACCGAGAATTTTAGATGTGATGTGACGCAATCAACTCTTGCAGCACCTACAAACATGATAATATTTTGTGCCTTTCACCTGCTGCAACTTTTTCTGCCATTTCCAACATGCTATAGATGTCGTAAGAGTCGCAAATATTGAGAAAGACTACTGAAAATTACGTCAAAAGCCTTAAATTTCCCCTAAACAAAGATATGTTTATTGTGATAGCAAAGCCTTTATGACGGGATTAGCTTCTTGGTCGAAGGTATGCTAATTAGCGAGCATACCTTCGATAGTGGACGTCGATGATATGCATCAATGATAGTTGACCTTCAGAGAATTTTTTGATTGAACCTGCCATCTGACAGCGCTCTATTGATAGATACGACGTACATTTACCTTATTACTGCTATTGCAACTTCTATTGCTACTACTGAGTGTAAATCCAGCTAATTGGAGGCTTAGGTCTGCGGTACTCAGCACTGCTAATGCAATCGTCTTTTTTCAAGATTTTTTTTCTAATCCTGTTGCACTGTTGTTACTAGTTATTAGAAAGGCTAATTTCCAGGTGACGGGCAGTGACACTTGTCAGTTAGTAATCCGAGGAAATTTCTCGTAAAGCTAGCAATAAAAATTCTTCTTCTTAAAGTATTGAACGTGGGGTTAATATATAGGACGATAGAGAGTTTGTAGAACAATAATGCAGGGTTATGTTACTCGATATTTATCTTTATTAAAAGCATTAACGTCGAAATGTCACGTCCCATGTGATCTCTTTAGATTGATTTGAGCAGAAATGTTTATTCAACACATTTAAAAGTATACGCTACAGAAAGTTCGTTGTCAATTTGCAAGACTATTTCCTATGAGAGGAATAAGATATTTTGCTGGATCTCTGTGTTTTGTTGATAACGAAATAAATCGGCGATCGATTTCAAACTCTACTTATAGAGAATTAATATAAAAAATTACAGTTAATAAAGAAATTAGTAAAATGTAATGCAAAATTAATGTTAAATGCCGTGATGTTAACTTTCAAACGTCATTGATGGGTTTTTTCTGCTCAATATGTTAGTTAGTCGCCATTAATGAACACCGGTAGTTACCGGTGAGTTAAAATAACAACTTGTAACGCACATATCTGATCATAAAGTGGTCTCTTTCACAGAGTGGTCTCTGAGTGGATTTAACAAATCCACTCAGAGACCACTCTGAGATCAGAAGTTGCGGAAGAATTCAGCGAAAGGCAATAAAGGTACACCGTTAAAATATAAAACGCACCGAGAAAAGTGAAAACGAGGCAACCGAGAAAGCAAGTGTAAGGTATAAGTAAATGTCGTAAAATTAAAAAGTCGCTAAATTAAATTTATCCTCACCTCGCCGCATCCCCTCCCCGCATCCCCTTTCCACCACCGTCCCGCATCTACCGTGCACGAATTTCATCCCAAAGGAAATATTTTATCACTCCAATAATTAAGAACTTTGACGCAGATTCCCTTACGTACGGTTCATAGACATGAAGCAGGTATTTAATGCGACGTTACAGTATTTGCTTAGATCTCGAGAGAGTTTTTTTTATCGCAAGATTACACAAGTCAGGACTGTTCGTCGGACGGAATAATTTACGGTTGGGCTTCCGATGACAAATCCCACAAGGTTGTTGAATAAATGTCGACCATCGATTAGACTTCTTATCAATGGAGGAAAGGTTGAAGCTGGGTTTAACTCCATGAATTGCTTAGGGAAAAATTCCGCGAGTGAGTTTGGAAAATTTTGTTCAAAAATTCGTTAATGCCAAGATCTATCTGAAAGCGGCAGATATTTACTGAAACGTAAAGTATAATTAGAGAATTTAATTCACCGACACCTGTACGCGTTCGTAAAAGGCGACTAACGCAGATGCTGTATTTAAGAGATGTGGTAGCAAAGTAGTCGATGCCGTAGCTGTTGTGTAATACAGTGAAGATTTGACGTCCGGTTTCTCATCCGAAGATGATGTCAGGGACGTCCTAAGCGGAATATGCTGCTATAAGCTGTTCTTATGGCCGATAGGTGGCTCTACATATATGTGATAAGAAATCGTCGACTGGGGAGTGGTCGAACGCATGCGGTGTTCGCCTCTGAAACAAGTGATGGAAGCGGCCTGGGTTCAAACCCAGGGTCAGTATACAAAATGTATTACACCCGCACCCTTAGTACGGGTGCCGAATAGGTTAATCACGTATCTGAGCTAGCTTTCAATTGGCGCTGTGTACGGCAAAGGTGCGATTAATCGTGGAGAAGACAAGAAAAAATTAACACCAACAGAAGCTTGTACAGTAGGTTCGAAGACCGGTTTCTGCTGGACACGTTATAGAAATCGTCGTTGCAAAACAAGGAAACCGACCTTTGGCACAAGTTTGTTCTGTTTTACTTGGCAACTGCAGCTACTGTTTCTACGCCGCTACACTAGCAAGCAGCTGTACTATCACTGCCGTTATGTTATCACAATAAAAAGCATCAGCTGCGACACTGACCTCGTTGTAGGAGGCGCTCTATTATAATTGCTACATTGCTACAGCTACTAATGCTGCTGGTCACTAGAGTCGTCAAAAAAACATTAATTTTGCTAATTTTAGTACGTGAAATTCGATAGCATTTGCAGATTTCTTAAGACATTAACCAAAAATAGAGATCTAGCAAAACCTAGATAGACAGTGTCGTAGCAGCAGAGATTATTATAGATGCTGTAACTGCTCTGACGGACCTAAATGCGTTGCTGCGCCGCTGATCTGGCTCTCGGACTCGCTCTACTCGCTGTACTCGCTCTAATCTATTTCTGGATCAATTCGCGTCTCCGCAAAACAATTTTTTGTACGAATTGACCTTCACAGTTACACCAAAATGACCTTCAAAAATAATCCTAGAGCCGATCGCAATAAAGAGATTCGGAGAATAAGAAGAATGAGATTATTCTCTGAATTTTTTTAGTGCGATCGACTGTACGATTGGCTTTATTTATATCTTGTTTTGAATCCTTCGCCGGTGACGATGGCGGGACGCAACGTTGACAAGAAAGAAACTTCCCCAGCCGTCGATTCTTGTTGCTTGTACGAGTTGAGTCAACTCGAGACCGGTCCAATCTGATACGTTGTCGATCCACGTCGTAGCTGGTCTAACGCGACTTCTAGTTCAGAGAATCAAACCGGCGATGACCGCATTCTCGATGCTTAACGACTCCCGCCTCATTATGTATCCAAAATATCCAAGCGTCCGGGTTTTTACACTTTGTAGTAGGTCAGAGTTTGCTTGCAATCTCCCCGATACATCGACAAACGTTACTTTGTCAGTTCCTGACATCCGCAGCATCCGCTCTTCTTGCACAGGTTTTTTCGAACGCAGTGAGTTTCGTCTCGTCAGCCTTTCTCACTCAAAAGTCCAGCTCTCGCACCCATAGATAGTAACAGACTATGAGTCCAAAGTCCCTCGCGTCAAAATTTATTTTGACGTGAGGGGGAAGGAGGCAAAATAATTTTCAACTGATTCTCGTTTCGCTCGCATTATTCTGAGCGTCCAAAACATTTCGGATACGTGCCCTCTAAATATTGCGAGCGGAACGCAACTTTTTTGATGTCACTTAAGACATAGATTCTTAGAGTTTTTATACATTTTGTACAAATTTCCTAAGTCGGGGGGTGGGGGGGCCAAGGGTACAAAAAGGTCAAAATATGCATGAGTTTGCAGTATTTTTGACTGGGGAGTCATCTCCCCGCCGCTCTTAAATCCGCCCATGAGGCAAGTCTGTGACTCGCGTTCATTAAACATTCTCGCTTTACGTTACAATCTGTTTCCGCTAGATAAATTTTTGTCTTTCAGGCCCCCCCCCCCCCCCGTCTCATTTTTCTGCCTCTCTAAACTGTGTAAGTGGTATTATTATATCAATAGTCTATGCTCTCTTTCTCGCAATGTCTTGAGAAAACCGGAATTTGTTTCTGAATTCGTCTAACCTGTGCGGTCGTGCACAGAGTGTCTTGCGTTAAATTTGCAACGGACGGTAAAGAAGGTTGTTGTAAGTTGCCACTAGTTCATTGCTATCGCGACTGAGTGATCATTGTTGCTTGCAATATCTCAAGACTTACCCAGTGGATGGTAAAGAAACTTGCCTAACGCTTTAACCCGATGACGTATGTATTGGTTTATGAAAGAGGCGTCACTGGCTTTAAAATAAATAAAACAGCTTCCTGAGGGTGTTTTAAAATAGTTAACTAATGCGATATGTTTAACATTGATTTCGTTTTATATTTACTTCCCCCCTAGTTCTGCTTCCCTTCCTCTCTCCCCCAGGTTATGTTAACTTTCAACCTTCTGATTAATAATGCAATTATTCCGTTTATAGCGGATCGTAAATATACAGTAAAAATGTCGATATAATTGTCTCTCTCTATAATCGTCCTTCAATTTTTGTGTCTGTCTATCGGTCTGCATTCGTCTTTGTCTTTGTCTTTCTATCTATATGTCTGTCTGCATCTCACTCTTTCTCTCAGTCTTTTTTACATTTATGTCTCCGTGTTTGTCTCCACTTGAATTTAAAACACCTAACATGTTCTCCCGGTTAATAAAAGTCGAAATTCGAACCGTCGGCACAGTGTGCGCGTGAGGAATCGACTAGATTGGAAGAAGTGTTTTAGCGCTAGTATTCACTGTCATATCTCAAAAAACCCCATTTTGTAATTGCACGTATAGAGTGAATTGATTCATGAGAAATGATTGCTGGAGAATTTTATTAAATGCTAATGCATGCCTTCGTCTCTATGGCGCTAAGGAAATGCACCGAATTGAGTAATTTTTTTCAGCGTATTCCATTGTTCTCGCCAGATGGCGGAATGCCGTGATTCGTTTCCGAATTCGGCTAAATTACGCAGTCGTCTAGAGCGCGTTTTGGTAAATGTACGCCGGCTGCCGCTCTTAGCAATGGAGAGCAAAGCAGCTTGCTGAAGGTTGCAGCTCGACGGTCGCACGACCGACTCGCGGCCTCAGGTTTTCGTTTTTTAAAGCCGCCACGCTACCGCTGGACCGCCGAGTCTCTTTGTCTTGCCTTGTTGTTAAGCAGAAAGGGACGTTATCGGTGAACTCTGTGAAATGCTTTGCATAATTAAGAGCTGACAAAAAGGAATGATTCATTGCAAATAGAAATAAAAATGAAGCCATACTTCGGAACGGAGCGAAATAGCGGACAAGCTTTTTAATTATTAGCAGCTTAAAAATGGCGTCAACACTGCGAACTGAGGTAGTGAAAGAGAACGATAGAAAGAATGATAAAAAGGAAACGTGTGCCTGAGATAGAAAGAGAGAAATAAGCTAAAAATACGAGTGCGAGAGAAAGAGAGAGACGGTGGAAAGGGCGTAAATTGGTGAAGTAGAGAGAGAGAGAGGGCAAATTACAAATGGGGAGAGAAAGCGAGAAAGAGAGGAAAAACAATGACTAATAGTTTTATTTTTAAAATGTCTGTTAAATGGAGATGAAAGATTGAACTGTAGATTTTAGAACTGATTTGTAACAAACTAATAATAGTCGTGACAATTGAAAACTGCACGTGTTTCGTAAAAGCCGACCAACGCAGATGCTGAGTAAGCAACGGGAAACCACCTCAGAAGCTATATTTTTCAAGCTAAAGGCTACTCTTTAGGTGTGGTAAAGGCACAGCCTATGTGATGGGATCAATATTTGTTGATCCGTGTAGTGCTCATTTGTGAGCGTGATAGCAGACTGTGTATAAGAATATGTACCTTGGACTTGCCATTTGACAGTGCACTAGAGAGAGAGAGAGAGAGTCGTAACTATTGTACTGATGACAAGAAATATTGCAAAAGTAACTATTGATTTTTTTTCGAGCTTGTAAACAGTTATAATTGTCGTCATCCAGATAATATTCTTAGTATCCTTACTTCTTTACATTATTCATTCTTACTATCGTACACAACTCATCCTTATTTCCTTACACTACTCATTCCTGACATCACCTTCGGGCCAAGAAAAGAACTTTAAATCTTGTTTATATTATAACATATATTTGCTTGTTTGCGTTTCAATGAGTGTAGTATATGTGTATTTGTATGTGCGTTTGTACGTGTAGGTGCATGCGGGTTAATCCTAAAGGACTAGATAAATAAAGCAACGATTATCTCTCTATGTATGCGTATGTGTCTGTGTATCTATGTGAATTTGTATGTTTGTATGTACTCGTAGGTGCTTGCGGGTTAATCCTAAAGGACTAGATGAGGAAAGCAAAGATTATCTCTCTCTATATCTTCTGCTGGTTAATTGTAATAAATCAGAAGTGAGGGCTAAGTTCAAGTTTTCCATACTCAACAATAAAAGAGAGGAAACCAAGGCTATGGGTAAGTGGATCGCACATGCATACTCGTACCCATAATTGCACATACTCATTACACATACATACTCGTGCACACAATTACACAAACACAATACACATACATACCCATGCACACAATTACACA
>JADMIO010990998.1_pt1 | contig 70322 bp, 61 predicted proteins | sample 8958161 | NCBI WGS metagenome assembly JADMIO01 (sample SAMN16585339, study PRJNA669376) | soil metagenome | isolation source: Crop rotation soil | place: USA: Cullars Rotation, Alabama | collected 2011 | reverse complement strand
GCCGCGACTTCAAGTCACGTGAATTCCAAGCTTCGGATCCCACTGTGCTGGAAATTTGTAATCGGATCGCGAACACGCGGGAATCGCGAAGCGGGCAGCATGAACTTTCACCAGGTGGTTGCCGGATACATGATCGGTTTCATTCTGCGGATGCTATACGGCGTCCACTCCACCGACATGGGACCATTCCGCGCGATTCGGCGCGACACGTTGGAACGGCTTGCTCTGCGTGAAGAAACTTATGGATGGCCATTGGAGATGCAGATGCGTGCGGCGCGTGCACGTGTGCGGACGCTGGAAGTGCCTGTTGATTATCGACGACGAGCAGGCGGGGATTCAAAAATCGCTGGGACAGTGCGCGGCTCAGTATTGGCAGGCACACGCATTCTCGTCACCCTGGCGCGCATCGCGATACAAAAAAATTAGCCACAAAGAGGCACAAAATGCGCAAAAGTTTACCAGAGGGGAGAACGAGGATAACGACGTGCTAAGAGGGCATCGACTCCCCACTTGCGTCCTGCGGCTCCAATCAGCAACGAGAGTGCGACGATCATTGGGATCAGGAGTTCCCAGATCCAGGAGGTGCCCCATTCAGCGACCCAGAGCGTCGTGAGAAACAAAAACGCGACGAGGGCTACGGGCCGCGTCAAGAGTCCGATGAATAAAAACACGCCGACAGTGATCTCAGTAAAGCCCTGCATTGGACCAGCAAGAGTAGCGTGACCAGCCATGAAGGCCATGATGCTTTTCAGCAGTTGTGGCGCGTGGCCCTTCTCGATGTAGTAATTAATCAACCCTGAATAACCTGTCGGACTGTAAAGGCCCTTGCCAAGGTTCTCGAAGAACACCGAGATAAAAAGACATCCCAATCCAATACGCGTAATGGTCAGGGCACATTGAGCACGGTGATTCGGCACATCATGCAGTGAACTACTCATTTCGTCCTCCTGTCGGGTCAACTGTCTTAGTTAAACGAAGGAACGCTTCTTCCAGACTCTCCTGAGCCGGGGTTAATTCATACACCTTGATCCCTTTCCCTACCAGAAGAGCGTTCGCGGCCGCAAGCTGTTCGGCGTCCGCGCCAATCCGCAAAAACGCCGCGCCATTCTTGCTAACCGAGAGATTAGGTTGTTTGCTCAGTAGCTCAAAGGCTCCCGCTAAATTGTCGACGCGAACTTTGTACAGGCTCGTGGGCGATATTAGCGCCTCTGGTCCACCTTCATAGAGCAGACGTCCTTCGTGAATGATGCCGACGCGATTGCAGAGTTGTTCAATCTCAGTGAGTAGATGACTCGAAAGCAAAACAGTCAACCGGAATTCATCTCGAAGACGTCGAATCAGCTTGCGCGTCTCGTGTATTCCCTGAGGATCGAGACCGTTAGTAGGTTCGTCGAGAATTATAAGTTCAGGAGTCGGCAGCAGCGCCTGTGCAATTCCGAGACGCTGTCGCATGCCATATGAAAACACCTTCACTGGATCCTGCGCGCGGTCGCGTAAGTCGACGATTTCGAGCACTTCCTCGACGCGCTTCTTTTGAACGCCACCGGACAACGAAGCAAGCAGTTGCAAATTCCGGCGCGCGGAAAAGTTCTCGTAGAATGCGGGCGTCTCGATGATTGCGCCGACGCGTGAGCGTGCCTTCAGGTATTCCCAAGTCGAAGCTCGCACCGGAAATTTGATCACGCCGGATGTCGGTCTTACGAGTCCGAGCAACATCCGCAGCGTCGTCGACTTCCCCGCCCCGTTCGGACCAAGAAAGCCGTAGATGTCACCTCGCTCGACGCGAATCGTCAGACGCTCAACCGCCGTGCGCCGGCCAAAACGCTTCGTCAGGTTTTCAGTCTGTAGAGCAATATCTGACATCGATATCTCAATACTCTTCTCTGTGCAACCTCCGTGTTCTCTGTGTCTCTGTGGTTAATAATTTCTCTGTGGTTAATAATTTCTAGCAAAGTGAACCACAAAGACACAGAGGGTTGCACAGAGAAATCAAAGGCCAACTTCCACGAGCAACGGCCAGTGGTCCATGCGGCCAACCGCGGCGTTACGCAGGACTTCTACTCGTCCGATGCGAGCGATTTCTTGTGGACCAAAGACGTAATCGATGCGCCGATCGTTGATTGCCGTATCGCCTGCCGTGCGTCCAAGATCGCGAAAGTAACGCAGGATATGGCTGTACGATTCGCTGTCGTGCTTTACGTTGTCAGTATAAAGATTTGTCTCGTTGGCGGCTTTAAGTTCGAAGTTGAAATCGCCCGCGATGAAAACTTCAGACGATTGCGCACGAGCTTTGGCCCAATCTGTCAACGCTTCGGTATAGCTCCTTCGCTGCGCAGCATTGAACGCATCTGCGTGCGCGCTCAAGAGCACCACTTCCTGTGCGTCTCCGCGCGGCCGGAACGAAGCTGCCTGCGCGTAGCGAGAGCCGACCGTCACGGGAATGAATGTCGCTCCAGAATCTTTAACCAAAACGGCCTCGAAACGATCGCCTCTTCCCTGCGCGACTGCACCGCGATATTTCCCGTGTAACAGGTCAAGCAAAGTGTTCAACTGCGACTTGCCCGTCAACTCCTGAAGCGCGACTGCATCAGGATCGTGTCGCAGAATCACGTCCGCGACCGCCGGCAGATCCTTGTCGTGCGCGCGTGTGTCATCTTCGAGTTCGGCATAACCGATGTTCCAGGTGAGCAGGCGCAGCGAGTTAACAGTATCAACCGATGCGGTCGGCTCGCTGGGCTCAGGCTGCTGCGCGAAGTGAGCGGCGCCCACAATCATCAGACAAAACAAAGCCAGCAGCAGGAGTTTTACCCACATGTCACGTCTTAATATCCTTCCGCTCGAAGATAACCACCGTGGCCAGCAATAATCCTGTCGTGTACGCGCCGCAGACACATGCGTAATGCCAGAGATTTCGCCACGGGATCTCGGGCTTGAACACGTCGCGCCAGAAGTCCATGTCAGTGGTGAAAAAGTAAGGCCGCAAATGTTCGAAAAATTCGACGCGCCCGACGATGTAGAGAGTTAGATAAGCCGCGATAGTCATCACTGTGGCTTGTACCGGCGACTCGAAGACGACTGAACAAAGCAGTGCGAGAGCGGCGATAACGAGCAGGGCCCATGTTCCTGAGACCGCGGCGTAACCAAAGCGCATCAGGGCATCGTCGCGCATGATCTTTCCTGGCACATCGACGAGATTGAGTGGACCGGGATAGAGCTCGAGATTGCCCCAACCGACAAAGATCAAACCAATCACCAGGTTCAAACCAATGAAGAACGTCAGTAGCAGTCCGGCGTGCAATGCGGTTACCAGGAACTTCGACATGATTAGTGACGCACGCGAGATTGGACGCGTACACATCATTCGCAGGGTACCTGTGCGGGCCTCGCCCGCGATCTGCGAGCCGGCGCTCATCGACACGAAAATGGGTAGCAGTAAAGTAAAGGAAAAAAGCAGCGAGTAGAGGGCGAACGTCAGCCCGTTGAAGTATTGTCTCGATTCGTACGTATATTTGAACTGCTCAACCGCCTGCCCGCCCGTCTTGCGCGCGGCATACGTATAAAACCCCCAAAGCATCAGCGCCACAAACCCGATCAGCACCAGGAATGAGAGATAAAAGCTCCGGGCGCGAAACAACTTCTCGAGCTCTAGTTTTAGCAGCGTAAACATTTCCGCTGACAATTTTAGCGGAAAGGGATGTGGTGGCAACCGGAATAGCCACACTCCGTGAGGTTCTTCATCCACAGATTACACAGAATGATCTGCGTAATCTGTGGATAAGGTCAGGCACACCGTCTGGATTCCCAGTACGGCTTGCGGTTGTAATAAGCGTGAAGTTCAGCTTCGAAATCTCGTGTCAGCGGTCGCTCCGGATGAAACTCGGGCGCGTTGCGAATCCGTTCGCTCCTGAAGCCGACGTAGGCATTCGACTCCGCCCAACTGATCCAGTAGATCCACTCAGTGGCTAGTAACACTTTTTTGCCTGGCCACCAGTTTCGGGTGTCGGCCATCGCATATCGGATGGTCCACGTTTCATCGTCAATAATGAAACCTTCGAGATGACCGATCTCACCGTCGACCGCGATGATGTGATACTTGCCGACAATCTTCGAACTCCGCAAATGAGAATCGAAATCCGGATCCGGCAACGTTTCCGCGGCCCTGCCTCGTTCGAAACGGTAGTGCGAACCGGGATCCTGGTGCTCGGCCAGATTCAGATAGTGCGGCAGGCCGAGATAGAGATAGTAGTCATGTGGCTGCTGTAGCGCGAGGGGCCGGTGCGCCTGCGCGTCGAGGCTGCGTCGCACCTGCTCCTTTGTCAGTCCGACCTGCACGATCGGCTGTTCGTCGCCTTCGATTGCCGTAATCGCCTCCGGCGACAGCAGCACCAGCTTGCCGTGTAGCCAACTGCCAATGTTCATTACAACGTAATTAATTTGCCAATTTCGATCATCAAAATAGAACTCCTGAACGTGACCGATATCGCCATCAATCGCGTGGATTCTTGCGTCCTCTAATGCTCTTGTACTCCGTAACATCGTTTGCGCCTCACAATGTATGATGTTGATTACACTCACTCTGTTGTCGTGCAATCAACCTGAAATACAGGCAACCTGCGCGCCAGCAAGATCAGGTTTTTGGCCCCAACCGGCTGGCCGGATAAATCGCACTATCCATGTTCGATTGATGTGTACGGACGGCATCCATGTCGAATTCGAGTTGCTGTAGCCTCGTGGCGCCGAGTAGGCGCAAAGCTTCCGGGAACAACCTGTTTTCACTCTGCTCAACATGTGTTTGCCACAGCGCGCGCAACTCACCTAATCGACTTGTCCAGCTTTGTTCCGGCGGCTGATTGTCCTCGATGCTCCGTAGCAACTCGTTGATCTGTCGTTCATTCGTTGCGTCGGACGCAAGGTAATCACTGAGCGTATCGTAAGGTTCCAACTCCGGGTACAAATGCCGGTGCAGCATCTGCTCGTGCGAGCGCACGGCGCTGCTTAACCTATCAAACGATTGCGCCGCCGCCTGCCCAGTCTGCGGATTCAATTCATTCTCGACTTCCTGAATCAGGTTTGAAATGCGCCGGTGATCGACGCGTAAGAGTTCGAGTGCATCCATGACTAAACCCTCCTTGCTAAAACTGCGTGCGTGTCAGGTAATCACTTATTGTCAGACTTATTAAGATGGCGAGCCATGCGAGTCCGGTTCCGATCACGACGCGTGTGAGGCGAGAACTGTAACGCGCGTGCATGAAGTAAAGCGCTACAAGCGACACCTTGGTAGCCGCAATCGCCAGCGCGATGACGAGATTCCACCTCCCCAAATCGACTTTGGACGCGAGGTAGGTCAGCGCCGTAAACACTAGCAGCGCGAGTAACACCACTGCGTATGTAGTTTCCGATATAACTTTGGTCGCCATGGCTTAAACAATCAGGTACAGCAGCGGATACAGAAAAATCCAAATCACATCGACGAAATGCCAGTAGAGTCCGCCCACCTCCACGGGCGTGTAGTACAGGGGCGAATACTTGCGGCGCCACGACTGAAACAGCAGCACCGTTACGATGCCGAGCCCGATAATCATGTGAATGGCGTGTACGCCCGTCATCGCAAAATAGAGAAAGAAGAACACCTGCGCCTGATCCGGCCGCGGCTTCGTCCACACGAAATCCAGTCCGGGAACCTGGTGGTGCTTGTAATGGTCGTAGTACTCGTAGCCTTTCAACACCAGAAAGAGCGTTCCGAGCAGCAGCGCGAGTGACAACCCGCCGAGCATTCGTTTGCGACCGTTGATCTGCGCTCCATAAACCGCAAGCGCCACCCCGAAACTACTCACGAGCAGCACTGCTGTATTGATTGTCCCGAGCGGTGTACTGAGCTCATGACTCCCAGCCGCAAACGTTTGCGGATAGCTGAACCGGTAGACGGTGTAAGCCGTAAACAAGCCGCCAAACAACAGCAACTCGGTCATCAGGAAGATCCACATCCCGAACTCCGCAGCTTCGCGTTGCTGGTCGAGATCACGAAATTGGACGCCCAGAGCTGATTGCGCTTCAGACAACTTGTGCCTCCCTGTACGGCGCCGGTTGCTGATCCGCCGTCGGATAGTTGTAAGGCGGTTCAGTTACGACGGGGGTGACTGTGAAATTGTGTTCGGGTGGCGGAGAAGGTGTGGTCCATTCCAATCCCGTCGCCTTCCACGGGTTGGCACTGGCCTTCCTGCCATAACGCATCGACCAAAACAGATAAGTAAAAGGCAGCAGGTAACCGACGCCCAGAATCGAAGCGCCCGCTGTCGACATCACATTCAAGACCTGAAACTCTTCCGCATAAGCATGGTAGCGGCGCGGCATGCCAAGATAACCAAGGATGAATTGCGGAAAGAACGTCAGATTGAAGCCGACGAAGATGATCATGGCGGCGAGTTTGGCCCAACCTTCGGGATACAACTTGCCGGAAATCTTGGGCCACCAGTAATGCAGTCCGCCGAAGTAAGCCATCACCATGCCGCCGACCATGATGTAGTGGAAATGTGCGATAACGAAATAAGTGTCGTGAACGTGAACGTCTAAACCGAGCGCGGCGAGAAACAATCCGGTCAAGCCGCCGATCGTGAACAAACCGATAAAGCCGAGCGCATAAAGCATCGGCGTCTGAAACGAGACCGATCCCTTGTAAAGCGTGGCCGTCCAGTTGAAGACTTTTATCGCGGAAGGCACGGCAACGAGATAACTGAGAAACGAAAACGTCATCGCCGCGTAGACGGACTCCCCAGCGACAAACATGTGGTGACCCCACACGAGGAACCCGAAGAAAGCAATGCCGAGCGTGGCAAACGCGACGAAGTTGTATCCAAAGATCTTCTTGCGCGCGAAACAGGTGATCAACTCGCTGACGACTCCCATGCCCGGCAGGATCATGATGTACACCGCGGGATGCGAGTAGAACCAGAAGAAGTGTTGATAAAGAATAGGATCACCGCCGAGCGCCGGATCGAAGATACCGACGTGAAAGGCACGCTCTACCATTACCAATGCGAGGGTGATCGCCAGCACCGGCGTAGCCAGCACCATAATCACGCTCGTCGCATAGAGCGACCAGACAAACAGCGGGAGGCGAAACCATGTCAGTCCCGGCGCGCGCATCTTGTGCACCGTCACGATGAAATTCAGGCCTGTGAGAATCGATGAAAAACCAATGATGAAGATGCCAAGCGTGGTTGACACGACGTGCGTATTCGAAGCAGTCGTGCTGAACGGCGTGTAGAAAGTCCAACCCGTATCGACGCCGCCCGACACGACGACATAGAACGTGAACAACGCGCCGGCCATGTAGATGTACCAGCTCAGTAGATTCAGTCGGGGAAAGGCGACGTCTTTCGCGCCAATCATCAAAGGCAGGATGAAATTACCCATCACGCTCGGAATCGAAGGGATCAGGAAGAACCAGACCATGATCACGCCGTGCAGTGTGAAGAGCTTGTTGTAAGTGTCGGAAGTGACGAGGTCACCTTGCGGTGTCAGTAGTTCGAGTCGCATCAAGACGGCCATGAATCCACCAACGAAGAACATCAACGTCAGTGAGACCATGTAAAGCAAGCCGATGCGTTTATGGTCTGTCGTCAACAGCCACGAACGGACACCGTAGGACACGTTCAAATAATCTCGTTCTGACTCACTGCCGTCGACACTCATGGCTGTTTGCTTTCGCTCGATTTGATGGCGCCCTCAACCGGAGTTGGCTGCGGGCCTTCAGGGGCGGAAACTGGCGGAACCTGCTCGCGGTAACCGCTGAGCGATTTGATGTAGTCGATCAACTCGAGGACTTGTTCTTCGTCAACCTGGTTTTGAAACGTCGGCATGATCGGCTGAAAACCGGCGACGATCTTCGCGCGCGGATTCAGGATCGACTCGCGAATGTACGAGTCGTCAGCAGCTACAGTCGTGCCGTCCTGCAACTGAACGCTTCGGCCGTACAGCCCATCGAGCACTGGACCACGCGCTGAGGCATCGCCGGTGTGACACGTGTTGCAGGCGAGTTGGCGAAACAGTTTTTGTCCCTGCGAGGCAAGCGATCCTTCACCACCACCGGTCAGCCAACGCTGATAATCCGCGGGCTCCATCACGTAAACGTATCCGACCATGCCGGAATGGTCAGTGCCGCAATACTGCGAACAAAAAAGGTGATATCGGCCGGGCGTAGTCGCCTGGAACCACGCGTAGAGATAACGGCCCGGCAGGACGTCTCGATGAAGACGAAAGTCAGGTACGAAGAAGCTGTGGATTACGTCCTGTGAGATCAGTTTGAGTTTTACGGGTCGCCCGACCGGAATGTGAAGCTCATCGATCTCGCGTTGACCTTCCGGATGCTGGAATTTCCACATCCACTGCTTGGCGACGACATTGATCTCGATCGCTGCCGGTGGTGGGCGTACGGCGGCGAAGTAGAGTTTGACGCCCCAGAGAAAGATGCCTACGAAGATGAGCATCGGCACGATGGTCCAGGTCCATTCCATCCAGGAGACTGTTCCAGCCCATTGCGCGAGTTGATCATCAGAACGCCGCCGATAACGCACGGCGAAGTAGACGATCAGAATGACCACCACCAGCGCGACCAAACCGCAGAGGCTCAGCAGGAAGATGAACAACGCATCGACGTTCTCTGCTTCAGTTGAAGCGGCTCGAGGGAATAGTTGCAGGAGCAGCAACAACGGCGCTGCGAAGCTGTTCAGAGTCGACTTTCGTTTTCTGGATCGAGAGAGGACGAAGAACAAAGAGCCGAGCCCGAGCAGTGTCAGCACGCCACCGACTCTGACTGAGCCCATCGCTAACGAACTGTATTTGCCTGAACTCGGATCGTAGTGATAGCAAAGCAACAACACCTGATCGACCGGCGAGCCGATTCGTTCCTGCGCCGCGTCCATCAGGCCGAAGCGCACATCGAGCGCTGAATACTCGATGCCGTAGAAGTAGCGCGCGATTTTTCCTTCCGGCGTGAGCACGAGGATGCCGCTCGGATGCGCGAACTGGCCGGTCGCCGGATCGAAACGATATCGAAATCCCACCGCGGCGGCGACGCGTGCGATGTTCTGTTCGTCGCCTGTAAGAAAATGCCAGCCCTCCGCGGCTCCGCTACGACCATAACGCGCGAGATACATGCTCTTCTTCTGCTGCGCGAGCGCGGGGGTTTCGCGTGGATCGATACTGAGCGTCACGACTTCGAATTGATCGCCCACGTTGAACTTTTCTTCAATGAGCGTTTCGGTTAAGCCATTGAGCACCAACGTGCAAAGCATCGGGCAGTTGTAATAGACGAGGGCCACGATGACGGGTCGCTTTCCGAAGTAACTTCCGAGTGTGACTGCCTGATCTCGCTCGTCACGAAACGTCGCATCGAGCGGTACTTGCTCGTTCAGTCGCTGCTCGAACCGCACGTCACGAATCATTGACGCCGTCGTTTGTGCTTCCAGCAATGACGGCTTAAAGACAACTAACAAAATCAGTGCGAATCGAAAAAACATCTGTGTAATCTGTGGTTAACCCTTACTTTGTTGGCGAAGCGCTCGGTTCTGCTGGCGGCAATCCTTTTTCCAACACACGCTTCATCGCTTCATCAATTGGCATCCGCACGACGCCTTTCTGTTGGTCCACCCAGCCATAACTACTCAACGTCATCCTTTCTGACTCTTCTAACCGCTCGAGATCTGCCGTCGGATTGACCTGGAGCGACGGAACCGTGGGCGACGGAGCCGGTTGCTGAACCAGCGTCACGGGCTGCTGATCGCGGAATTCCGTGCGACTGAAATACGCGTAACTCGCTGCCACGGCGCCGTGAATCAGTAACGCCGCGACTACCACGCCCACTGCAATCCAACCAATCACACTCGCGTCAACATCGCGCGCTTCAAACATCACGCTGCGGTGAATGGGCTCACTATCTTTCTCTTCCTCCCGAGCGGGCCGCTTCCGGAACGCCTCAACCATCGCGATCACGGTCAAGCCCGCGCCGATCAGTGTGGCCGTAAACCAACTGTGCCCTTCACTCTTCGGCATTCAGCGCCTCCTCCGCGTACGGATCGTTGAGCGGCAGCAGCGGCCGCTTCGCGAGTTGCATCGTGAAGAAGGCCAGCCAGATTCCGCCCATGCCGATCGGGATCACAAAGTCCAACCAACTCACAGAGAAATGAAACGGAGAGAATGCCGGAGCTACAAACCAGTAAATATCGACAAACCGCAGCACGAGTACGATGACGATTAAGGTAAGCAGCAACGGGCGCCGCTCTTTCACGTCGCGCGACAGCAGCATGAAAAACGGGATGAAGAAGTGAAACACGATCAACGCGAGTGCGATCCAGCCCCAGCCTCCCGCCTTGCGTGGCAAATACCATTTGATCTCCTCGCCCAGATTGCCGGACCAGATCAGCAGGTATTGCGAGAACGCGCAGTAGGCCCAGAGCATCACGAACGTCAACAGCAGGTTTCCGAGATCGCGCCAGTGCTTCGCGCGCATGATGTAAACAAACGGCGCGCTGCGACTCAGCAGCAAAACGATGCCGACACCAAAAGCGAGTGCGGCGAGAACGTCACCGCACATATAAATCACCGGGTAGATCGTCGAATACCATTCGGGTTCGAGCGTCATCACCCAATCGATCATTGCGAGTGTCAAGGTGAGCGCCAGTACAAACAGACCTGGTCCACTAATGTGTTCGAGCCACCACGCTTTTTGCACTTCGTCACCTTCATCCTGTTCGCGCGACCAGCGGTTCAGTAACACTGCAAATATGAACCAGGAGATGAAGTAGACTGCGGCCCTGATCAGAAAGAACGGCACGTTCAGAAATGAATGTTTGTGTTGCAGCAACGGATTGGCTGCTACTACGTCCGCATGAGTCCAGCTATAAAGCCGGTGCAAACCGAGCAGCAACGGCAGAAAGAGCAGCAACAACAACGGCAACGTACGCGTCGCAGATTCAAGGATGCGGCGCAAAATGATTCCCCACGCGCCGCCCGTCACGTACTGCATCATCAGCACCGCGAGGCAGCCAATCACCAGACCGATCCAAAACACGTACGCAAATAAATACGATTGGAAAAACTGCTGCGGCGTGATCACGGCGCCCAGAAGCGACAGCGCAAGTGCTACAAGCCCCACGATCAGAAACAGTCGCACATACCGGTTGAAGCTGAGGTTGTTTGAATCAAGTAGTTGACTCATTGCGCAACGCCTCCGGCTTGCAGTTCGGCTCTTTTGTCGGGTGGCACGTCCGCAATCGTCGCGTTTCGGCTGGCTTGTAATGTGCGAATGTAAGCGGCTATCGCCCAGCGATCCTGCGGTTCAACTTGCGATGCGTAACTCGCCATCGCGCCGTAACCATTTGTCATCACGTCGTAGAAGTGGCCTAGTGGTGCCTGGCGCAAACGCGGGTCGTAATATGAAGGCGGCCGGCTGAACCCACGCTGTACCACGATCCCGTTTCCCTCGCCCGTTAGTCCATGACATTCGGAACAGTAAATGTCGAAACGCTCGCGACCACGCTGTAGAACATCAGCATTGAGAGCGAACGGAAGTGAGTCTGTATTCGGATCAACAGGCGGAGGCGGATCGATGCGGTGATTCGTGCGCGTGTAGCCACTGACAACAGTACCGGGCACGGGAGGTCTGGCTGATTGTCGATCAGGAAAAACCGAACTCGGCTCCAAGGGCCGCACATGAGGCTGGTGGCCCATCTGCTGCGCGCATCCCGCAAACGCGAACGCGCACGCTAACAGCAGAAGCCTAAGCGCGGCTCTTCTCTGTGCAACCTCTGTGTTCTCTGTGTCTCTGTGGTTGTATTTGTCGGCGATTCGGCACCACAGAGACACAGAGAACACAGAGGCTGCACAGAGAAGCCAAAGTCTCTTTGATCTCTCTTTATTGTGACTACGGATCCTCAACGTCAAACACCTCGCGCGGCCTCAGCCTGTCTAAAAACGCTCGCGTTCGTTCGCGATTGAAATAAGGATCAACCGCTTCGATACAAAGAAAGAATCGGTTCTGCGTGGCGAGACTGAATCGCTCAACGTTGAAGACCGGATGATATGGCTGCGGCAAACGATTCAGTGCCAACATCCCCAGCGCCCCGAATAGAGCCGCTCCGAGCACTGTCAGTTCGAACGTGATCGGAATGAACGCAGGCCAGCTCCACAATGGACGGCCACCGATATTGAACGGATACAAGATCGCCATTGAGTACCATTGCATGAAGAAGCCACCCGCGCCGCCGAAGATTCCGCCGAACAAAACGATCGCTGGAATCCATCCGCGGCCGTGGCCCAACGCTTCGGAAACTTCGTCAACGGAAAACGGTGTGTAGGCTTCCATCTTTCGATAGCCCTCGCGGCGCGCCGCCTTCACGGCCTCGAGCAGGTGCTGCGGATCGTCAAACTCCGCCATCAGACCGTAGAATCGCGCACCACGTTTCATGCCTTTGTCTCCTGCACGTGTGCCTGCGGAAGGAGTTCGCGCATCTCAGCCATCGAGATCGCCGGCAGAAACCTGATGAAGAGAAACACGAGCGCGACAAACAATCCGATCGAACCGGAAAGCGCAGCGTAGTCCCACCACGTGCCTCGATACATGCCCCACGCAGACGGCATAAAATCGCGATGCAAACTCTGCACGACGATCACGTAACGTTCGGTCCACATGCCGACATTCACCAGCAGCGACGCTCCAAACAGCACCGGCACGCTGCGCCGCAGCCGCTGAAACCAAAACAATTGCGGCGTCAAAACGTTGCCGGCGATCAGGATCCAGTACATGTAGCCGTAGCGACCCAAGATGCGGTCCAGCTCCATGTACTGCTCGAACTGATTGCCGCTGTACCACGCAAAAAAGCCTTCGGAGAGATAGCTGTACGTGACGATCAGGCCGGTCGCCAAAACAATCTTTCCCATGTTTTCGAGATGCCGCATGGTGATGAAGTCTTCGAGGTGGTAAGCCTTGCGAATCGGAATGGCGAGGGTGAGGACCATTGCAAAGCCGGAAAAGATCGCGCCCGCAACGAAGTACGGTGGGAAGATCGTCGAGTGCCAGCCGGGCACGATCGACACGGCGAAATCGAAACTGACAACAGTGTGAACAGAAACTACGAGCGGCGTCGCCAGACCGGCGAGTAAGAGATAAAGCGTCTCATAGTTCTTCCAGTGAGCGGACGACCCGCGCCAGCCCATCGCGAGTATTCCGTAAACCATCCACGCAAACTTGCTGTGCGCGCGATCGCGGAGCGTCGCGAGATCGGGAATCATGCCGATGTACCAGAAAACCAGCGACACAGTGAAATACGTGAGCACTGCAAACACGTCCCAAACCAGTGGACTGCGAAACTGAGGCCAAAGGTTCATTGTGTTTGGATAAGGCAGTAGCCAATAGAAAAACCATGGACGGCCGAGGTGCAACAACGGAAACAATCCCGCGCAGGAGACGGCAAACAGCGTCATCGCCTCAGCGAAGCGATTGATCGAAGTGCGCCACTTCTGATGCATTAACAGCAGAATCGCGGAAATCAAAGTGCCTGCGTGTCCGATACCGATCCACCAGACGAAGTTTGCGATGGCGAAACCCCAGGCGACCGGTATCTCGACACCCCAGATGCCGATGCCGACGAACAACAAACGCGCGATGGTCCACATCAGGAGCATCACAAACAGAAACGCCACCGCGAAGCCAATGAGCCAGCGCAGTGGCGTCCGGCGCGACAATACGATCGCGCTGATCTTGTCGGTGATCGTCATGAACGTGTAGCCGGGTTTGATAACCGGTGGACGTTCAGTCTCTGGAGCTGTTTCCTCTTTCGAACTCATCGCACGTTAACGAGCGCCCTCAACTTGGACCACCTGCGGAAGCCGGTGGGCGCGCAGCGTTTAGGCCTGCGGCTTTGCCTCAAAGTCGGGATGGCGCTTGGATCGGGTCAGTACAGGGAGCGGTAGTGACCTGGTCAAACCATAGGAATCAAGGATCATTAGAAATATCGCATGCTGATCACTGACCAGGTCGCTACGGCTCCCTGTACTGACCCGATCCAACAACGATTTCTGACTTTTCAAGCCACGTTACGTTGTTCCTTTCATCTCTGGATTTGGATTGTCTATTCGTGCCAGATAAGTCGTGCGTGGGCGCGTGTTGAGTTCGGCGAGCAATCCATAATCAGCAGGCTCACGCTTCAATCGCGCTACGCGGCTGTTCGGATCGTTGATGTCGCCAAACACGATCGCTTCGACCGGACAGACCTGCTGGCACGCGGGCATGATTTCCCCGTCCTGCACACGTCGATTCTCCTTCTCGGCTTCGATCTTCGCCACGTTGATACGCTGCACGCAGTAAGTACACTTCTCCATCACACCGCGACTCCGTACCGTTACAGATGGATTTCGCTGCAACTGCACGACCGGTTGATCGAAACTGCTGTACTCGAAAAAATTAAAACGCCGTACCTTGTACGGACAGTTGTTCGAACAGTAGCGCGTGCCGACGCAGCGGTTGTAAACCATCTCGTTCAAACCTTCGTCGCTGTGCTCGGTCGCTTCCACCGGACACACCAACTCACACGGCGCGTTTTCACAATGCATACAAGGCACGGGTTGGAACATTGTCGCGGAGTTTTCGACGTACCGATCGATGCGAATCCAGTGCATCTCGCGCGCGTGCATTACTTCCGTCTTCCCAACGACCGGAATGTTGTTCTCAGCCTGGCACGCAACCACACACGCGTTGCAGCCAACACACGATCCGGTATCGATCGACATTCCCCACGCGTAACCTTCGTACGGCCAGCCCGGATAGATCGAGGTCTGCTCTTCTTTCCGATCTGCTTCCTTCTTTGCGAAGTCTGGCTTTTGCGCGTAGTCACGAATGGAAGCGGAACGAATCAGTTCGCGACCTTCCATGTTGTAATGTGCTTGAGTGCAGGCGAACTGGTACGTGTAATTAGCTTTGGTGAGTTGTGCGCGCGTGGACCAAAGACCGTCGGAGCGACGCAATTCATAGGCATTGAAGCCGACCGGTTTCTGTGTGTTGCTCGTGCCGACATGTCCTGCTCGTGTCCGGCCGTAACCCAGATGAAGAGTGACCACGCCGTCAGGCTGGCCGGGCACGATCCAAACGGGCGCCGTGATTGAACGATCCGCAACCTTGATATCAACGACACTCGCGATATTCGTTCCATGTTCGCCGCCGCGGAAGTCCGGCCTTGTTTCAACGCCAAGTTGATTGGCTGTCGCCGGACTAAGGATGGCGGCGTTGTCCCAGGTCAGTTTCGTGAGCGGCTTTGGTAATTCCTGCAACCAGCCATTGTTTGCAAAGCGCCCATCGTAAATCGATGGATCGGGTTGAAAGACGATCTCGACGTTTCCTGAACTCTGTTGTGTTGAAGTTGGAGCACTTTGCGATTGAACTGCCACTCCACTGATCGTCGTTGTCGCCGTGTTCTCGATCACACCATCACGCAGCGCCTTGCTCCACCGTTGCTCGAAGTCAGCCGAGTTCTGCGACTGCATCCAATACGACTTCACGATCTCGTAACTGGATCGATTCGGTTTGTCCGTTAACGCCGTCAGCAACTCGTGCGCGGTCTTTCCGGAATAGAGCGGTGCGATCAGCGGTTGTACGATCGAGGCGGTGCCGTCAAACGCGCGCGCGTCACTCCAACTCTCGAGATAATGCGCGGCGTTGATGTGCCACTGGCAGAGTGCCGACGTTTCGTCGTAATAAAGACTGTGGTGCACGCGCAACGGTACTCTTTGCAGACTCTGCTCAAAATAAAAATCAACTGGCGCATTGAAAACAGGATTGCCGCCGAGGATCAGCAACAACTCGACTTGACCGGAATTGATGTCGTTTACGAGCTGTCTCAGCGATTCGAGTTGGTTGGTTGGATTTAAAACTACCGGATCGGCGTAAGTGACCGTGTTGCCCGTGTTGCCGAGCGCCTGATTTATCTGATGTACCAAACTGTGAACGGCGACTGACTGCTGATCTCCGGCGAGTACAAGGCTGGCGCCACGATTGTTTTGCAGATCACGGACCAGCACCTCGATCCATTCGTCGCTGGCACTACTTTGACCCCCAACTCTCGCCGCAATCTGTTGCACAACACCTTCGAACTCACTTGGTTTGACTGCGAGCCGATGATCCGCAAGCGCGCCAGTATTCGAGACACTCGTTTCGATCACGTAAAGACGGTTCGTGTCCATCTTCTCGCGTCGCACTCGTCGCTTCGTCATGAAGTCGCGCGCGTAACGCACGCTTCCGGGCCCGGACATCAGAAAGTCGTTGTCGAGCGAGAGCACGACGTTGGCTTTATCAAAGTGATAGATCGTTTCTACCGGCCGGCCGAGCGCCATTTGCGCTGCGACGATTGCGTTGTCGCGGTTAACGGGTTCGTACTGATGAAGCTTCGCTTGCGGAAAGTCGACGAGAAGGTTCTTGAACTGGTCGCCGAGAGTCGGTGAAGTGATCGTCTCGGTGAGTATGCGTAAGCCACTGCCTTTCTTATCTCGTTGCTTTGCAGCTTCGGTGCGAATGTCAGTGAGGAAGTCTCCCCACGTGCGAATTTCACCGAGGTAAAGAGGCGTTTGTGAGCGATCGGGATCGTACAAATCGAGGACCGAAGCCTGCGCGAAAACGTCTGTCGCGCCGAGGCTCGCGGGATGATTGGGATTACCTTCAACCTTGGTAGGCCGGCCCTCGTGAGTCTCGACCAGCAGGCCCAGCGCATAGCCGCTGAGCGACATCGCCGTCGCATAAAACAACGGCTTTCCCGGCACGATCTCTTCAGGCTGCCGGACGTAAGGAACGATCTTTTCGACTGGTTGCCGGATCTGGCAGCCGCTCAGGCCGGCAAAGGCGATCGATGCCGCGAGCAATTGCAGAAACCCTCGGCGGTTCAGGTCGGTTTCTGAACCGGAGTTTTTCAACCACGCTCGATAGGTCTCCCGATGACGGTCGTCAACTATCCTCGGTTGATCCTCAACCTTGTTCACTCCCCTCCTTGATCTCTCTGGCTCCGAGCATTCAACGATGACACGTAGAACACATTGTCAAACTGCGCACGTCCTTGATGTGGTATTCGCTGATCAGCCGTTGTCCTTGTGCTAATTGATCACCCGATGGTTGCCATTTCATGTTGAAGATTTCCGTACGCGGCCGTACATACTTTGCCACATTACGATGGCATTCCAGACACCATTCCATGTACATCGGATTTGCGGCGAACGTCAGTGGCATCTGATCGATCTGGCCGTGGCAACTCGAACAGCCGATGCCCTGATGAATATGGATGCTGTGATCAAAATAAGAAAACTCCGGCAAGTTGTGAACGCGCGTCCATTCGAGCGGAACGCCTGTGCGAAAACTCGCGCGCACCGGTTCGAGCATTGGACTGTCGGACCAGATCTGCGAATGGCAGTTCATGCAGATTTGCGTCGCAGGAATACCGGCAAACGCTGATTTTTCGACTGATGTGTGGCAATAACGACAGTCGATTCCGAGGCCGCTGACGTGATGCTCGTGACTGAATGGCACCGGTTGTCGTTGGGCTACGCCAACGTTAGTAAGGTAAGCAGAGCGTCCGATGGTGATGCTGACCCACGACAGGGCCACGAGCAAAAACACAAAGCCGAAGATGCTGACACGTGACAGGGTGTTTGTACTGCGGTGAAAGACTCTTGCCATTCACATCGTCCTGCTGATGATGACTGAGAGTTTGAGCCACAAAAGTCACAAAACATTTCTCTTGTCCTTTGGGTTTATGTGCTTTTTGTGGAGTAACAGGCCAAACTGTTGCACGCTTCTTAACCACTTGCGGTAGCTCTCGCATAATCCAAACACTTCGCAACATCCGGGTCGCGGCAAATGTAGACCTGGTAGAACGACAGGGTGCGCGTCAGGCCGAGGTAGGTGAAATCGACACGCCGAAAAAAGTAGTTGAGAACGTCTGCCACTTCCTTCCACGTGTTTACGTGTTCGGATCGCATGATCACTCCGTAATCCAAGCCGTAGCGCCACTTGAACTCAAATCCCGTGGTCAGCTTCCAACCTAACGTCCAGAGTGGACCGCCTTCAGCCGGTATCGCAGCACGCAACGCACCGCCGGGCTTCAATAAGAGACCGCTTCCCGCAACTACTTCAGGCAAGTTGCAGATGTGTTCGAAAGTGGCGATGGAGATGATTCGATCGTAGCGAGTGTCGGGCGGCACCTCTTTGATGTCGTTGTAGATATTTCTCACGCGATTCAAGAAAGGCGAACCAGCAAACTGATAATCGGCCGGTTCAACGATGTCGTACGCAGCGTGATTCGATTCGTAGCGCAAATGGTTGAGCGTGCCGGCGCCGATCTCGAGCGTTGATAAACCTTCCCGCGCGTCTTTCGCAACCCGGCGGTGCATCCATCCTTCCAACCCGGTTGAAAGACGAGACGCGGTCGACTGTCCGTGACGGTTCTCCTGAATGTGTTGCAGGTAGATCTTTTGGTATTCGGGTGGCAGCTTTGGTCGAATCTTGGGAAAACCCGTAAACGGCATATTAATCACGACGGCCAGCTTTGCTGAGATCGTAAATCTGCGCGTCGTTGTCCTGGTACAGCGGCACTCCAAGAGCTGTGACAGCGTTCATGTCTCGCGGAAGAATCAGATACCGGAATCCATATTCGCGGTAGAGCCTCGCGTAATCTCCGGTCTCAAAAACCCATCGTAACTCCGCGCTCTTCGCGTCAACACTTCTCGCAACTCGAGCGATGTAACCAAACGCCATCGGTCGCTGATGCACAGTTTGATAATAAAGCGCATGAAACTTACTGCTGCGCACGTCGTAGATGGCGCCGTCCGGCAACTTCTGCAATTCCCTCACAAAGTCAGGCAATGGATTTTTTCTGGCCGGCAGTGGGCCGGGCAGATATTCAAAGACCAGGACCACCAGCAGTATGGCGGCACAAACTGCTGATCGACGTTCCCAACGCAGCAACGCCGCGAATCCAATCGCAGCCAGAACTGAGGCGGCGAGTATTGCCATCGAGACCATGCGTACCGGCATCCCGCCGAGTGACATTCCCGGAATGACTTTCGCCACTATCGTGTAAGGCATGAGGGGAAAGCGAATTTCGTGTCCACCAACATGAAGCGCTGGTCCAAGTGCGAGTAATGCAAAAACGACGAAAACCAGAAACCATAACCCAACCGCTTCGTGCAATTTCTTCCGCTTAATCCACACGTAGACGAGGACACACAACACCGCGAAGCCGATGTGCACCGACTTCTCGACAGTGTCGTTCAACCCATTCCAATAGAAGGATGTGAGCTCGGGAAATCGCCATTGACGCCCCGGAATAAATATCCCCAACAGATCAAGAGAAAAGTCAGCCGGGTCGTGTGCGCCCGACGGCGGATCGCGGACCAACAAAAGAAGCAACGAAATCACGAGCGGTCCGGAGGTGATAAGCGTCGCCAGCAGAAACGCTCCAAGTGCGCGCGGATATTTCAAACGAAGAAAGAAAAGCCAGTCCCTGCTTCTGGTCCAGTGCCAAATAAAGATCAGCAGCCCGATAAGCACACAATAAAGAAAGTAGTAGTAGTCGCAGAGCAAGACGAGGAAAAGAACGCCGCCCGCTAACACGCCGGTGATGACACGTGGTCTGGTAATCAACCTGTACCAGCACAACACGAACAGCGGAAGCCATTCCATCGACAGCAGGTTGAGATGTCCCTGAGCCTGAGAGAAATGATATTCAGAGAAAGTGAAAATGAAGCCGGCGATCAGGCACGCTGCAAATGATTTTGTAAACTCTCGCGCGAGGAAGAACGCCGTCACGCCGCTTACGACAAACGCGAAGACAACGATGAAATTATGGGCCTGAACCTGAGTCATCAATCTCAACAGGATTATGGCCAGCATGCCGTTGAAGGGATTCAGCGTGTGAGAAAGAAGTGAGGTGCCGTAAGGATAGTACAGGAACGTCGTATGCCACGGAGACTGATGCAACTCCGTTATCGCTTTATTGGTCCACCACAGGTTCCAGATGTTGCCGAGGCCGTCACCTTCGTCGGTGAAGTAGTGAGTCGAGAATTGATGGAGCTGGGGAAACGTGAGCAGGTAGAAGCAGGCGAAATAGAAGAGCAAAGGAATGACAACCAGTTGTATCGTTTTTGCCGCGCTGGATTGTTGTGCCATTCCACCTTACGGTTGATATTTGGAGACCGTGAAACGGGCGACAGCGTCATGTTCAGAGCACTGTCGCCCGCTAAAGCGGGCTTGCGACTGAATTGCTATTGGGATCCTGGGGCTTGCGCCCCAGGCTCTATGCTAACGCCCGCTTCGCGGGCTAAGACGTTTCGCTCAGCCTGCTCGTTGCGCGTCAACGCCTCAGCATACACACCTGTCGTCAAACTCCAGCGCACCTTAATCGTCTCGCAAAGGACGTCGAAGTAATGCGCGGGCCGCAAGTGTGTGCCTGGACGGTTGGACCATCGCGCCGGGACAATTCCAATTCTGCTATTAAGATGTCGAGCGAGCGCCAACGTCTCGACGTCAAAGCCCCATCCGTCAATCTTGCAAACCGGGAAGATCTGTTCGGCAAGCGATTTGCTGAATGCCTTGAACCCGCATTGCGTGTCCCAGACACCGGGTACGGCCACTGTCTGTATAAACAGGTTACCGGCTCCACGCAACATCCTCTTCAAGCCAGATTGTGGTCCTTCATGCAAAGGGCCGGTTACGTCGCGGGAATGACGCGAGCAGATGACGAGATCATAACCATCGCGAAGCAGCGGCGCCATCTTGTCGAAGTTCGAAATGCTGATTGAGTTGTCAGCGTCAGTGAACAAGCGCACGCGACCAGTGGCGGCGAGCATTCCTTCCCGAACCGTGTAACCCTTGCCGCGATTCTGCTTCCGATCGATCCAGCGGATGTGTTGACGGCCGGCCGCGAACTCTTCGGTCCTTGCCAATGTGTTGTCTTGCGCGCCGTCGATAACGACCAGCACTTCCCATTCATAATCCTGTTTTTGCAGATAGCTATAGACGGCGCTGAGCGTTTCGGTAATGCGCTGTTCCTCATTAAACGCTGGAATTACCACGGACAAATACGGCGTCGTCATCGAGGGTGAAGATAGTTTGAACGCGGGAATTGGGCAAGCGCTGGCCGAGTCTTAATCTACAGATTACGATGAAAAACTTTTTGCCACGTCCTGAACGGATCCTGTAGAATTTCTAACACTTACGAGGTCAGTCTTCTGAATTAACCCCCCATTGCGCCTTTATTCCGTCTTAAGGTAGCGAACTTATGGAAACTCAGCGATTCAGGATAAACACTCCGACAGTCACGCACGAGACCATTGACGGCGAGGCTGTGATCATAAATCTCGATAGCGGAAACTACTACAGCCTCATCGAGTCAGGCTCTTTCATCTGGTCCATAATTGGAAGAGGAGCTTCGGCAAACGAGGTTCAGGACCTGGTCCAACAAACATATCAGGGCAACGCTGCGGATATCGATCGAGGCGTACAAGAGCTGTTGGCCCAACTGCAACAGGAGAACCTGATTGTCCCTATCGATGGTGCACCCGCAGTTGAGCTTGCCAACGCCCTGCCTTCGAATAACGGTCACGAGAAACCCTTGTTCAATGCGCCCTCGCTGAACAAGTTTTCTGACATGCAGGAACTGTTGTTACTGGATCCAATTCACGATGTAGATGAAGCGGGTTGGCCCAAGCCGGTTGCGGATCCTCCAAAGTGAAACTCTTAAACCGAAAAGTCGTCGCAACAATAAATGCTCACGTCGCAGGTGCTTCCACCAGACATCGCAGGCCAGGAACAAGCGTCCAAATCGGTCGAATACTTTCAGTCTGTCTACGATCTCTTTGAGTCATCGCAGCAGATAACGGGCGCAGTTCAGCGCGATTTCATTATCGGTGGCTACCGCGTCCGGCTGAGTTTTTCGGGACCGGCCCTGCTGTCGTTAACGAAGGCCCTTGAACATCTCGCCACTTACGATCTCTCGACTCCGGATCTGACGATTTGCCTCTGGGATTCAGAATCGACCGGGCAACGCATGATGCCGCGGCCGTGGCAAGCGGACGATTTTCTCGCGCGCGGTGTGATCCAGGGCTACAACACGGACCGAATTTACACGGCGTTTCAACATGGATCGGGCGCCATCAGCGTACTTGATACTGAACGCAACCTGGCAGTCTTCTGGGCGCCTGACCCGCGTCTTCCTTACTGGGAATACGGGTCGCCATTAAGAAGCATTCTGCACTGGTGGCTTTTCAGTCGCGGCTTGCAACTGGTCCATGCAGCAGCGGTGGGAAACTCAACCGGCGGAGTTTTGATCGGAGGAAAAGGTGGCAGCGGTAAGTCGACTACGGCGCTGGCCTGCCTTGAATCGAATCTCTCCTATGTTGGTGATGATTACACGTTACTCGGATTGGATTCGGGGCCGGTGGTCCACAGTCTTTACAATTCCGCCAAACTCAACAGCGATCACGTACAACGCTTTCCCTCGTTGTTGCCTAAAATCGCGAACCCCGAACGATTAGCTGACGAGAAAGCGCTGTTGTTTGTGAACGAACACGATCCGGCAAAGGTCGCGACCCGCCTGCCTGTGCGGGCCATACTACTGCCGCGAGTAACAGGTCTGCCCGAAACGCGTTTGAAACGAGTTTCCGTGGCCATGACTTTAGCGGCGCTGGCGCCGAGCACGATATTTCAGTTGCCGCGAGCGGGGAACGAGGCACTCAAGTTCCTGGCCGCATTCGCGCGTCCGCTTCCTTGCTTCAGTCTTGAAGCGGGCACGGATCTATCCACCATTCCACCCGTAATCGAACGATTGTTGGCGGAGATTGATGCAGGCAGTTTGTCGCGGGAGGAAAGGTGGAGCCTTTAGTCAGCGTAGTCATACCGGTTTTCAACGGCGAGCGGTTCTTGCGCGAAGCGGTTCAGAGTGTGGTGGACCAGCAGTATGCGGCTGTTGAGATCATTATTGTCGACGACGGTTCGACGGATAGCACAGCAACTATCGCGCAGAGTCTTCCAAATCCGGTTCGCTATTTGCACCAGGCGAATCAGGGTCCAGCAGCCGCCCGTAACCGCGCGATTGAGCATGCGCAAGGTAGCTTGATTGCTTTCGCGGATGCGGACGACTTATGGCCGTCAAGCAAACTCGAACTGCAACTTCCGCATTTAACTGGCAACCCGAATACTGACATCGTGCTGGGACGAGTTCAGCAGGTGGCAATTAATGGTCCAACACAGTTTTTGGAGCCTGCGTTTTCGGTGAACTTAGGTAGCGCAGTGATGAGAAAGTCTGTTTTTGAACGGATTGGGTTGTTTGATGAGACCATGCGCTACAGCGAGGATGTTGACTGGTTTATGCGCGCCAGAGAAGGCGGAGCGACGATCCGAACGATTGATGCGGTAACGCTGTTTTATCGTCAGCACGAAGAGAATATGACGAAGGATAAAAGCGCAACCGAGTTAAATGTCTTGAAAGCGCTGAAGAAATCACTTGATCGGCGCAGAGAGCGTACGGGTTCTGCATCAGCACTACCGAGCTTCATCGAGGAGTCGAACAAATGAATCCGCTCGTCAGTGTGATCATTCCAGTCTACAACGGTGCACGTTACCTGCGGGCGGCGTTGGAAAGCGTGTTTGCACAAACATATCGCGAGTTTGAAGTGATCGTTGTAGATGATGGTTCAGTAGACGACAGCGGCATCATCGCGCAAAGCTTTCCAGAGGTGCGTTACATGCACCAGGCAAATTGCGGAGTCGCACAGGCGAGAAACAATGCGATTGAGGCCGCGCGAGGAGAATTCTTTGCGTTTCTCGATCAGGACGATCTGTGGATGCCTGACAAACTCAAACTTCAGATTGAGTATTTTCTAACTCACTCGGACGTGGGCTACACGCTTACACAGCAAAAGTTCTTTCTCGATCCGGGCGCAACGTTGCCTCCGTGGTTCAGAAAGGAACTGTTTGATTTGGTTCACACTGGTTGGGTGCTCGGTACGCTTGTTGTTCGACGAAAAATATTTGAACAAGTTGGTAATTTCGCGACCGGCTATTCTGCGGCAAACGACAGCGACTGGTTCTTTCGAGCGAAAGCCGCCGCGATATCGATGGCGGTCGTGCCTGAGTTGCTCCTGCTCAAGAGAATTCACGAAGCGAACGATTCCGGCCGCGCCAAAGAAATCCTGTCGGAATTGCTAAAAGTCGTGAGGACCTCGCTCGACCGGCAGCGCAGTCAATAGAGACTAAGAACATGAAGGAAAGTCCGCTTGTTAGCGTAATCATTCCCGTCTACAACTACGATCGCTATCTGGCCGAGGCGATCGAGAGTGTACTGGGCCAAGCCTACCAGAACCTCGAAGTAATAGTGGTCGATGATGGCTCGACAGACCAGACCGCTGAAGTAGCGAAGAGCTTCGCCGGCAAAGGCGTGAGGTATTGCCACCAGGTTCATGCCGGAATTGGACCAACACGGAATAAGGGAGTGGAGTTGGCGCGCGGAGATTTTTTGTCGTTTCTCGATGCTGATGACCGCTGGCCGCTTGAAAAAGTAGAGCGACAATTCCGGGCATTTGAAAATGATTCGATGCTGGAAATGGTATTTGGTCAGGCGCTGCAAGTTCAGAATGGCCCAGCGTGGGAAGCAGCAGTTAAGGACAAGAGCCTTACTGTGGCCGGCATGGTTCCGGGTATGGTGCCTGGAACGATGCTCATCAAGCGCGACGCTTTTGCTCGTGTTGGCGAATTTCGAGACGGGTTGAAGGTAGGTGAGTTTATCGACTGGTACGCACGTGCCGTTGAATTAAACGTGCGCTCCCTTGTCCTGCCCGAGTTATTACTTTGGCGCAGGATTCACGGTTCGAATCAGGGTGTACGCGAGCGGCAGTCGGTTAGTGATTATGCTCGAGTGTTGAAGGCTAAGCTTGATCGAGCGCGAACTTAGCCACAAAAAGCACAAAGCAGTTCAGCCACAAAAAAGCACAAAATGATTAGTGTTCTAGAGAGATCGAAGGTAGCGGTTGAGTGGGATGCGCTGCTCAGAGATCGGATGCTGCCGTACTGGCAAACGACTGTCGACTCTAGTGGAGGTTATCGAGTTTACGATTCCGGTGATCGCTCCTGGCGTGCGCAGATTAAGTCGATAATCAAAGGTCAAAACGAGAACGAAAGCGTGCGCGGTTTGGTTTCGCAGGCGCGATTGCTCTGGGTCTTCTCGCATGCGCACATCCTGGGCTACAGCACGCCACAACACGATTACCTGAAGAGCGCGGCACACGGGTATTCATATCTGATCGAAGCGATGCTCGACCGGCAGTACGGCGGCTGCTACTGGAAAACTGACATTAACCGCGGCGTAATCGAACCGCACAAAATCCTCTATGGTCAGGCAATGGCCATCTACGCACTCGTCGAATATCACAGGGCCAGCGGCTTGTCAGACCCGCTCGAATACGCTTGTTCAATCTATCAGACCGTCCAGCAATCGCTTCATGATAAGACTCACGGCGGATGGATCGAACACTGCGATCGCGACTTTACGCCGTTGACTTGTACGGGCGAGAGATTGCCGAACATGCCTGATATCGTCGGATTCAAAAGCGGCGATGCCCTCTTGCATTGGATGGAAGCTCTGACTGAGCTTTATGCTGAGGCGCACGATCCTTCAGTCCGAGATTCGCTGATTGAAGCGATTGAGTTGCTTTGCTCAGAGTTCTATCCGCCAAACGTGAGCGCATCTTGTGAGTATCGTCTGCCCGATTGGAAGCCACTTACCGGCGATGCGTTTTCAGGTGTCTCTCACGGTCACATGATCGAATTTGCCTGGTTAATGCTTCACGCGCAGCAAGCATTGGGAATGCCTCGCGATTGGGAACACTTTGAGAGTCTGTTAAAGCATTCGTTACGCTATGGTTTCGATCACGAGCGCGGTGGGTTTTACTTCAGAGGCAAACCCAACGAGACTGCGTGCGACACAACCAAGTACTGGTGGGTCCAGGCGGAGGGCTTGTCGGCGCTGACCGATGCTGCCGCTCATTTCGATTCCGCTCAGTACAACGAACCGCTCGATCAGTTAGTAGATTGGATACTCAACTATCAGATTCGCTCAGACGATGGCGTCTGGATCGTAAGCACCGACGCCGCCGGCCGGCCGCAGAACGTCAAGAAGGCCGGTGAGTGGAAAGCGGCATATCACGAAGTGCGCGCCATAACTAAATTCGTTCACACGTTTGCTCCCTATGATCGCCGTCAACAATGAGCCAGGCTGCTGGCCCACTCGAGATCAGGAATTACTGCTGCGCGCCGCGCTGTGGCAGGGCGACCGCGTGCTCGACTCCTGGAACGAATGGAGACGCAGCGTCAACATCGACGTCATAGACTACGGCTCTCACCGCATGGTCCCTCAGCTCTACCGCAATTTGCAGCGTCACGGAGTCAAAGATCCGCTGATGGACCGGCTCAAAGGCGTCTATCGCTACTATCACTATAAGAATGAGCTCCTCATGCACCGCGTCAGTTCCCTTTTGGCGGCGTTCGAAGAGGCGGGGATCGAAACCATGGTGCTCAAGGGCGCGGCACTGATCCAGCTCTACTATCGAGAGAGCGGTCTTAGACCAATGCTTGACGCGGATGTGCTGGTCCATGCGCACCAGGCGGAGCAGGCAATGGAAGTGCTGACCAGATCGCAATGGAAGCCGCTTCGTTACCGGCAACCGCAGCAACGTATTCCGATTGTTCACTCAACACCTTTCGAGGACAGCGGTGGACGCCAGGTGGATCTACATTGGCACTTGTTTTGGGAATGTTTCAGTGCGAAGGATGACTACGATTATTGGGAACAGGCAATCCCGATAAAGATCGGCGGTGTGCAAACGTTAGCGCTGAGTCCAACGGATCAACTGCTGCACACTTGCTGGCACGGCGCGAGGTGGAATGAAGTTCCGCCGATTAGATGGGTCGCGGATGCTATGTCGATTCTCGCTGCCTCCTCTGCTGAGATTAATTGGCCGAGTTTGTTGAAGAAGGCACAGCGACACCGCATCATTCTGCCGGTTAGAGATTCGCTCACGTACCTGAAGAAAACGTTCGACGCGCCCGTTCCTGACACGCTGCTTCAATCGATGGCGGCTGTTCGCATTTCAAGAATCGAACGCGAGAACTATGAAGTCACGTTGAATCCGATGGCTCCTCCAACGACCAGCAGGATTCTGCGCATGCTTTATTACGACTACCGTTGGCTCTCGAGCAGTACGACTTCGCGCTTCAAGACACTCGCCTTCGTCAAACATTTGCAGGCGAGGTGGAACATCGAGAGCCCCTGGCGTGTCCCGCTGTACATGTCGATGCGAATGGCGCGACGCGTCCTCAAACCAAAGCCGTCCACAGATTACGCAGACTCTGTGTAATCGGTGGAGGGCTTTGATGTGGTCACGGAAATTGCCAGCCGGCCCACCGCCAACTGATCAACAGCGCGCTGCACTCGCGCTTCAGAATAAGAATCGAGACCGGACGTCGCTTCGTCGAGCAGGAGTATGGGAGCATTTTTGAGAATCGCTCTCGCGTCCGGGGCGCGAGCTTCGACTCGGCTTAGGCAGGCAACATCAATTCGAATCCACAGATTACACAGTTTTCACAAACAATCTGCGTAATCTGTGGATAAAGGTCTAAACGGTGGGTCGTTCCTGAAGCTGGTAATGGTGATAGTCATCTCGTCCGCGGGCGAGAATCACCGGGATGTGCGATTTTTTCTGCCTCACCGCGGTTGCGACATAACGAATCGCAACGCCGATTCGTGGGCCTGTGCTCGTATTCGGATTCGAACCATGGACGAGGTTGGCGTGATGAAACGACATCTGACCTGCTCGCAAAACGATATCGATCGCCTGGTCCACATTCACGGCGTCGCAAACCGTCTGACCTCGAGTCAGGATGTTCGTCTGCTGTGGTTCTTCGAGGTGCTCGAACGACCGCGTGTGTGTTCTCGGTATCACACGCAGACAGCCATTGTCGATCGTGCTGTCTGTCAGCGCAATCCATGCGGAAACGAGACGCGGTTCTGACAGGCCCCAGTAGTGGCTATCCTGATGCCACGAGACAAACTTCTCGTCGTGAGCATATTTCGTGAAGATCGTCGATGAATGGATCAGAATGTCAGGCCCGATGATGTCCTCAACTGCATCCAAAACGGCCGGATGAGTCGCGAGATCGCAAATCCATTTAACGTCGAGATGCCGATCGCCTTTTTGCACCGCCGTGGGCCGGCCACCGAGGAGTTGGTCCAACTCATCATGACGGCCGCGGAAGTACGCGATCTCGGCGACAGTCAACGCCGGCAGCGGAAATAGCAATCCGTCCCGGTGATAGCTTTCTATTTGATTCGAGGTCAGGACCTTCATGCAGTTTCGAGACTCTCCAGGCGCGCGAGTCGCCGAAGAGTGTCTTCGCGAGTGTTTTCGAGTTCGGCTGCCAGATCAGAACGCAGTCCGCGCAGCCAATGTGAGCGCTCGATCACGGTGAGTCGATCGCGCAGGTAGAGTCTTTCCTGTTCGGCTGTCGGCGGCTGTCCGGGTGTCGCGCGGCCGACTCGCACGCCGTCGTCGAGCCGGCGGATCCACGCCCAGACTTCCGGCAGCGCGACGATGCGCCAGTGGTGATAGACCCACATCTCGAGTTCCCAGTCTTCGCACGAGACGAGATCCTCGGCAAACCACCTCTCGCCCTTTTGGTCCAACACTCGTCGGCGCAGCGTGATCGAACACATCGCCACGCCGTTCAAGCTATTGGTCCAGAGCCACGGCAGTTCATTTATCCAGCGAACCTGACCTTGAGTCGCGGCGAGCAAACCGTTCCTCATAAAAAAACTCTGCGGCGCGACTTGTCCCTGTACGAACTGCAGACTATCGGACACAACACCGTCTGCATCGGGAAACTGTTCGAGGGCATTCAGTTCGGATTCCAGTTTTCCTGGCAACCAGAGATCGTCGTCATCGAGAAAAGCGACGAGCTCTCCGCGCGCCACACGCAGCCCAGCGTTGCGCGCCGCGCCGGCTCCACGCCGCTCTGGCGTGCGCAGCAAGCGCACCCGCGATCCGAACCTCTCCGTAACTACTTTGGCCGTGTCGTCCGTCGACCCATCATCGACAATGATGACTTCAACTTGCCCCGGGCGCTGATTAAGCGCGCTCTCAATCGCCTCACCGACGAGATAGGCGCGATTTCGCGTAGGGATCACGACAGACAATATGGGATTTGTCACAACAGCGGGTCCTTAAAGACAGAGTAACTAAGGCTGAACTGGCGGTATTATACAGATTATGCAGATTGTTTATGACCGTCTGCGTAATCTGTGGATGAAGTACTGATAAAATATTAAAAAGCTCAAATACGTTCTGGCGGTTTTTGAGCTTTTTGTGCTTCTTGTGGCATACAATCGGCGCGAACGAAATGGATCGACATGTCTGATTCTACCCTCGAACAGAATCATCAGATCGCAGTAGATTTGGTAGCTGCCTACAACTCCGCGGATCCGGACGCCGCCACGCGCCTCAACGATCTCTTTCACAGCGCGATCGACATCGAACAGATTCGCAATTTCATCCGCGACAAGCTTTGCTATCTTCCTGATACCCAGCGTCGCATCGATAACTTCACGCTGGACGATGCGCAACTCGTCGTCGCACGGCTCTACGGTTTCAACGATTGGGACGAGTTGGTGCGGTCAACTAACGAACCCGCAGGCGATCCACATTCGGCTCCGTTCGTCCTGAGTTCAAAGCCTCCTTTCTATCGCATCGATTGGGCCAACAACAGCATCGAACCGCGCCAACCGATGTCGACTAAAGATTGGGAGAGCGTGTGTGCCGTAATGAAGGAGCTGGGACTCACAACGATCAAGTCAATGAGTCTGATCGGCGACGATGATCTCGAAATCATCTCGCAACTGGATCAAATCACCTCGCTCAATCTCGACGGCTCAAAACTTCTGACGGACAAAGGACTTCAGTATCTCGCTCGGATGCCGCAGTTGCGAGAGCTGACACTCGGCGGTCAAGTTACTGACACTGGTCTGGAAGTGCTCGGCCAACTGCGTGAACTGCGTGTATTCAAGATGTTCTGGCAAAGCAACATCTCCGACGAGGGTGTTGCGAATCTACGTTTCTGTGATCAACTCGAAGAGGTCGATCTATTAGGCTGCAACACCGGCGACGGCGCGATCGCAGCGCTAACAGGAAAACCGAACCTGCGTCGCTTCAAGACTGGGCAAAACGTAACTGACGACGGTCTCGCACTGCTGCAACAGTTTCCCGGATTCACGACCGCGTCGACACAGGAACCTGAATACGGGTTGATGTCGTTCAGTGTTGAGCCCACTAATCTTCTCATCGATGGACCAATCACCGCCGCAGGACTGAAAAGCCTCCGTGGCCTCGATGGCCTCGTCGGTTTGAGTTTCTTCTGGCACACAGCGCAGCTTCGCGGTGCCGATCTTGAAACTCTCGCCGGCTTGGCGAATCTCGTTTACTTAGGTTGTCAGGGCAAACTCTGCGACGACGACGCGATGCGCCACATTGCGGCGCTGCCGAAGCTTCGCATGTTGATGGGCCAGGGCACCGTCGCGACCGATGAGGGCTTCAGTTCTCTTAGTCAATCGCAAACAATTGAATACTTCTGGGGACGAGAGTGTCCAAACCTAACGGGTTCAGGATTCGTCGCGCTCTCTCGCATGCCTGCGCTAAAGGGCCTTGCGGTCAGTTGTAGGTTTGTTGACGACGCCGCGCTCGCCACGTTGCCCGACTTCCCTTCGTTGCGAGAGTTGGTGCCGATGGACGTGCGCGACGATGGTTTTCGACACGTGGGTCGCAGCAACAATCTCGAATCACTGATTGTGATGTATTGCCGCGACACTACAGACGTCGCAACCAGTCATATCACCGGCCTGCCAAACCTGCGGAAGTATCACGCGGGTTACACCTCGATCACCGATACGAGCCTTGAACTGTTGAGCCAAATCAAATCGCTCGAAGAAATCTCCTTTGAAGGCTGCAAATCGCTCACCGACGCCGGCCTCCCCTCACTATCCACCCTCCCGCGTCTGCGCGAACTCTCCATCGGCGGCTGCCCAAAAGTAACGCGTTCAGGAGTGAAGGGACTTAGCAGCAGAGTTCGACTCAACTACGACCCATTTTGAACCTAACTCACAATATTCCGACGCAGACTTCTCCGGCAAAGCCAGTTAGGTCAGGTGATGTTTTGCCATAACGCGCCACTATCAAACAGCGAAAGCAAAACAGCCTTGGCGATATCCGCGGGCTATCAATTAATTAAGGAGAGTGATTGTTATGTCGAACCCAACGGTAAATGCAATGATGAATCCGATGAACATGTTCCTCAACCCAGGCAATAGTGGCGACTGCGGTTGCAACGGCCCAACCAGACACAAAGTTCCACGTATGCCCATAATGATTGACCAGGCGAAAGCCAATCCTCTGGACGTTCGTGCGTTCGTAGGTAAACCGCTGCACACCGTGGTGGATGCGGATGCCCTGGATGGCAAGATGCTTCAGATATTTACGAGCAATGACACGGCCCAGGCATTTGCCAGGAGTAGTTTTGCATCGATGAAGAGTAAGAGGCCGACCGTGACTGCCCAAGCGACACTTACATCCGGACCCCTCGGGTACATTGATCTGTTTGAGCATATAGATTTCGCTGGCTGCGAGTGGCACGTCCCCGAAACTACTGGCAATGGCACGGTGGGCAGATATGCCGACCTTTGGTGCGGGATCCTGTGGTGGGCGAAGAACGCCGACAACAGAGTATCGTCCGCTGATGTAGCCGTCAGTGCTGATTTAGTGGTGTTTTTCGACTTGGAGGGCATCAACCTGATTGGTGGGAGTGCCACTTTACTGGTTCCCGGCAATTCCTGGATTCCGTCTTTCGTTCCATTCGGTTGGAATGACCGGATTTCATCTCACCTTTTGATGTATACCAGTTAGGCGCTTGGTTACAAACGAGTGGAGGCCCGCCGATGTCGACAGGCACAGCGGGCCACCATCAACTACAGATAGACCGATTTCATGCGAGTCTCGTCGGTTGAAACTCCGCGGCACCTGTCTGCGTAAACATCTGTTCAATAACTGAGAAACCATCAAATCTCACCAACGAAAGGGATGTTTATGCGTTCAATCCGGCAATCTCGCCGCTCGTTTTTTGGCTTACTGATCCTTTCAACCTTGTTGCTGGTCACGTTCGCGGTGCCGGTGTGGGCGCAGAGCCCGCCCATAATCGACCGCGAGCTTTTGTTCGGCGATCCCGAGATCGCGGGGGCGCAGATTTCCCCGGACGGGGCGCTCATCGCGTTTCTCAAGCCGTTCAAGGGCACACGGAACATCTGGGTGAAGAAGACGGCCGAGCCGTTCACCAATGCGAAACCGATCACGGCCGATACCAAGCGCCCGATTTCTTCTTACTTCTGGTCGCGCGACGGCAAGTACATACTCTTCGTCCAGGACAAAGCCGGCGACGAGAATTACAACGTCTATGCCGTTAATCCAGCCGATGCACCTGCTGCGGGACAAGACGTCCCGGCCCCGCGCAATCTCACCGACGTAAAAGGCGTGCGCGCGTTCATTTATTCAGTGCCGCGCAGCGAGCCAGACGCCATCTATGTTGGTATCAACGACCGCGACCCGGCCTGGCACGATCTCTACAAAGTAAAAATCTCAACCGGCGAGCGCACGCTGATCCGCAAAAACACGGAACGCATCACTGCCTACTACTTCGATCTCAAGGACCAACTGCGACTGGCTACCAGATCAGCGGAAAACGGCGACACGGAAGTGCTGCGCGTTGACGCTGACAAGTTTACAAAGGTTTACAGTTGCACCGTGTTTGAGGCATGTGGGCCAATTCGCTATCACAAAGACGGCGAACGCGTTTACTTCCAAACAAACAAGGGCAGCGACGTTGATCTGATCCGTCTCGAACTATTCAACCCGACGACTGGCAAGGAAGAGCTGGTTGAATCGGATCCTTTGAAGCACGTCGACTTCGGCAACGCCGTCTTCTCGGAACTTTCCGACGAACTGATTGCCACGAGCTACGACGATGAACGCGAGCGGATTTACTGGAAAGACAAAGCATTCGAAGCTGATTATAAAAACCTGCAGAAACAACTTCCCGGCAAGGAAATCGGTTTCGGGTCTTCAACTAAAGATGAAAAGCTGTGGATCATCGCCGCGAACGCGGATACCGATCCCGGCTCGACTTATCTATATGATCGCACTACCAAGAAGTTGACGCTCCAATATCAGGCGCGCGAGAAGTTGAACCGCGCGTACCTCGCGCCGATGAAGGCGGTGAAATATCCGTCGTCGGACGGGCTGGAAATCCCGGCATATCTGACCTTGCCCAAGGGCGTCGAAGCCAAAAACCTTCCGGCAGTGATCCTTCCGCACGGTGGTCCATGGTATCGCGACACTTGGGGCTACAATGCTTTCGCACAGTTTCTCGCGAACCGCGGCTACGCTGTCTTGGAACCGAACTTTCGTGGCTCGACTGGTTACGGCAAGAAATTTATTGATGCCGGAAACAAGCAGTGGGGCGACAAAATGCAGGACGACGTGACCTGGGGTGCGAAGTATCTCATCGCGCAGGGCATCGCCGATCCGAAGCGCGTTGGAATCATGGGTGGATCGTACGGTGGTTACGCTACGCTCGCCGGAGTTGCGTTTACACCGGACGTTTACGCGGCTGGCGTGTCGATTGTTGGACCATCAAATCTAATCACGCTGCTCGAGTCGATTCCGCCGTACTGGGAACCGATTCGCAAGCTTTTCTACGAGCGCATGGGCGATCCCAACACGCCCGAAGGCAAGGCCCAGTTGCTGCGTCAGTCGCCCTTAACAGCGGCTTCGAAGATAAAGACTCCGCTGCTCGTGATCCAGGGCGCCAATGATCCGCGCGTCAACAAACGCGAGTCAGACCAGATCGTGATCGCATTACGAGATCGCGGGTTCCCGGTTGAGTACATGGTCGCGCCGGATGAAGGACACGGCTTTGCGCGTCCGGTAAACAACATGGCGATGTTTGCGGAATCGGAGAAGTTTCTCGCGAAGTATCTCGGCGGACGTTACCAGGAAACGATGACTCCAGAAGTGTCGCAACGTCTGAACGAAATCAACGTCGACGTCAAGACGGTGACGATGCCGAAGATGATGACGGCGAGTGTTGAGCTTCCGAAACCCGCTGTGGATCTGCGACCCGGTACGTTCAACTACAAAGCGTCGCTCGCTATCCAGGGACAGGAAATCCCGCTCACCTTGAAGACCGACGTCAAGGAAGAAAACGGAGCCTGGACCGTCAATGAAACTGCTCAAACTCCGAATGGCGAGGTGGTAGACGTCAGCACCATCGAGAAAGGAAGTTTGCTGCTGAAGCGTCGCTGGATCAAACAAGGTGCAATGACGATCGAGATGGACGTCGCGCCGAACCAGTTGACCGGAAAGACGACGATGAACGGGCAAGTCACGCCACTCGCCGTCGATCCCGGTGGCGCTTTGTTTGCCGACGGCGCCGGCACGTTTGAGGTAATTGCTTCCCTGCCGCTGGCAGAGGGTTACAGTCTGAGTTTTCGAAATTTTGATCTGCAGAAACAAAAACCGCAGATCAAACAGTTGAAGGTGCTCGGAACGGAAAGTGTCACGGTTCCGGCGGGTAAATTCGATGCTTACAAAGTGGAAATACTCGCCACCGACAACGAGGCAGACAAGCAGACTGTTTGGATCGACAAAGGAAGTCGAAAAGTATTGAAGATTTCCGCGGTGATTCCGAGTCTGAACGGCGCAATCCTGACCTCGGAATTGGCGAACTGAGTTTTTCAACCGGCAATAGCCATAAAAAAGCACAAAGGGCACAGAAGAATCTTGTGCCCTTTGTGCTTTTTATGGCTGTAAGTTTTCCAGACTTGGGGCGACTAACGGGAGTGAAGCAGATAAATGAAGGCCACGATGAGTAATGCAATCACGATTACACCCGGCACAAAACGGCGCCAAATGAACCGGTCGATCATGTTTTCGGCTTCGAAGTTCATGGCGCACCGGGGACAACCGCGCGCCTCGTGCGCGAGCACGTTCCCGCAATCTCGACAAGTCTTTGTGCTCATATTGCTGTGGGCCAACGCATGCACTACTCTAATGCGCAGATCAGTATGAACGAGCTGCAGGGCATTTCCCCCAGTGAATCCCCGGATCCCGGTCGTTGGCTGGACGACCACGGCGATTATCTTTTTCAGGTATGCCGTATTCCGACTGCGAGACGATAACGCCGCCGAAGATGCGGTGCAAGAGACTTTTCTCGCTGCGCTGAAGGCTTACCGTCAGTTTGAAGGCCGCGGTTCGGAGCGAACGTGGCTGGTCGGAATTTTGAAGCACAAGATCATTGATCATTTTCGTCGCTCGGTGCGTGAGGCGCCGCTGGGCGAGGAGTCTGAGGATGGACCGGAGCACCGGGAGTTCTTCGAAAGACCTGAACCATGGAATGGTCACTGGAACGCTAATTATGCGCCGACCGATTGGCAGACGACGCCGGCTGAGCTGATCGAGCGGAATGATTTCTGGAAAGTTTTTAGCGACTGTCTCGCGCCGTTGCCGCAGCGTACTGCAAGCGCGTTCACGCTGCGTGAAGTCGACGGTCTCAAGAGTGAAGAAATTTGCGAGCTTTTGAGCATTAAAGTGAATAATCTCTGGGTGATGCTGCATCGCGCTCGGCTGCATTTGCGCAATTGCCTTGAGCTAAACTGGTTCAAATATCAACCGTGATATGGCGCTGAAAGTCTACGACAAGCTGAAGCATTCGATCCGCTACTACTTTTTGCGGACGTTGCCTACGTGCCAGCAGACTGTCGAGCAGATCTCACAATCAATGGAGCGCTCGCTGAGTATACGAGAACGAATCAGGCTGAAGCTTCATCTCTGGATTTGTGTGTGGTGCCAATGGTATTTCGAACAACTGCACATCATGCGACAAACAGCGCGGGCCAAAGCCGACGAACCCGCTGATCTGATCTCGCGCCGTGGCCTCTCTGACGAAGCACGCGAACGCATCCGCCGCCGTCTCACCAACCAAGACTAAAACAACACATGTAAGGTTTGGTCCTGGGCCAACGACAACTCTCGGAAGGAAGATTGCTCTTCTTTGTGCAATCTCTGTGATCTCTGTGTCTCTGTGGTGAGTTGTTGCTATGAATTAGTTAACCACAGAGACACAGAGATCACAGAGATTGCACAGAGAAACATATACGTACAAGACTGATATGGACCACGATCATCAACACGCACCCAACCGGTTCGCGGTTATCCCGACACCGGTACGACTCAATGCCGATCCAAACTTTACCGGTAAGGGCGTAACCGTGGCTTTTCTCGACTCGGGATTTTATCCGCACCCGGATCTCGCCGATCGCATCCTCGCTTATCACGATTTGGCTGGAGAGCGAACGTCTTTGCTGACGACTGATCCAGTAGAGTCGTGGCAGTGGCACGGAACACAAACATCAGTTGCGGCAGCCGGCGACGGCCACCTCAGCGACGGTCGTTATCGCGGGCTCGCGTCTGAATCGAAACTCGTCCTCGTGAAAGTAAGTGAACGCGGTCGCATCACCGAGGACAACATCGCGCGCGGTATTCGCTGGGTCATTGCGAATCGCGAGCGCTACAACATTCGCATACTCAATATCTCTTTAGGCGGCGACGAGGACGTTCCGTGTTCGAAAAGCATCATCGACCAGGCTGCCGAGGAAGCAATCAGCCGCGGAATCGTAGTGGTTGCGGCTGCCGGAAACTCCGGCGGCGAGGGCCATCATTCAATTCCACCAGCTAATTCACCTTCCGTAATCACGGTAGGCGGCTATTCGGATAATAACGAGTTGAATGGAAATCAACTCGGTCTCTATCACTCAAATTTCGGCATGACGGCTGACGGAACAGTAAAGCCCGAGATTGTTGCCCCAGCGATGTGGGTCGCTGCGCCGATATTGCCCGGGACTCGCTTGTATGAACGGGCCGAAGCGTTATCACGCCTGGCTGCCGCGCCTGATTACGAACTTCCGAGTTTTGCGCGTGAGCTTCAACAAGCAGCGGAGCTTCCTACGCAATCAACTGCGACCATGATTCGATCGGATGTCGAGACTGCTTTGCTACAACTCAAGATCGTGGCCACGCATTACCAGCACGTCGATGGAACGTCGTTCGCCGCGCCGATTGTGACGTCCCTGGTGGCCCAAATGATCGAGGCGAACCCAGCGTTAACGCCCGGCGCAGTCAAGAACATTTTGATCTCAACTGCCGATCGCATCGCCAGCGCACCGGTTATCCGGCAGGGCTATGGAGTTGTTAACGCAAAGCGCGCCGTCCAATTTGCAAAGACGGAACAGCACGCACTCAACGTCGTGGGATGCAAGCCACCACGGCTCGAGAATGGCCGCTTGTTGTTTGTCTTTCATGATGACGCCGCCGAGAGCGTTTCAGTTGCGGGCGACTTTAACGGCTGGAGTCCACTCGCCACACCGCTCGAGCGCAATGGCTCAGGCCTGTGGTCCACACACATTGTCGTTCCACATTCCGGACGTTTCGAATACAAGTTCATCGTCAATGGCAATCGTTGGATTGAGGATCCGAGCAACGGCATGAAAGCGCCAGATCAATTTGGTGGCTTGAATTCAGTAGTTGTACTAACCACGGACTTATGAACGGATCTGTAAGGAATAGCCGACGCCACCGACTACATATGCGTAATGACTTACGCATTAAAAAATCATTGGCCCGAATACCTGATGGAAGCGATCGAGCTCGGGCTGTTCATGTTCTCAGCGTGCGCTTTCACGGTCCTGCTTTATCACCCGTCATCGCCAATAGCTCAAACAGTTCACGACGGTGTGTTGCGCCGGCTGCTGATGGGAACAGCGATGGGCTCGACCGCAATCGCAATCATCTTTTCACCATTAGGAAAACGTTCGGGAGCGCACTTCAATCCATCGGTAACGTGGACATTCTTTCGCCTCGGCAAAATTCGAGCGTGGGACGCAGCCTTCTACACACTGTTTCAATTCGCCGGCGGCATCGCCGGTGTAATACTGGCTTCACTCACGCTCGGCAAACTCGTCGCACACCAGTCTGTTAATTTCGCAACCACGCTCCCCGGTCCGGATGGTCCAATCGCCGCCTGCGCGGCTGAGATTCTGATTTCTTTCATTTTAATGTCCGTCGTGCTCACCGTCTCGAATACGAAACGCCTGGCACGCTGGACCGGGCTCTTCGCCGGCGCTCTCGTCGCGACCTACATAACCATCGAATCGCCAATCTCGGGCATGAGCATGAATCCTGCGCGGACGTTCAGCTCCGCTTTTGGCGCACATGTTTGGATGTCACTCTGGATTTATTTTGTCGCGCCGCCGCTGGGAATGTTTTTGGCGGCGGAAGTTTACCGGCGACTGCACGCAAGCCGCACGATCGCGTGTGCGAAGCTGCACCACCACAACAACCAGCGTTGCATCTTCCAATGCAACTTCGAAGCTAAATACTAAAGGAGAATCGAAATTATGAAACGTCGAACAATCGCACTCGGCCTGGTGCTGCTGACGGCTTGCTACCTGGCCCAGTTGACGGTCGCAACCGCGACACGCAAGGTCGAATCAACCAAATTCACAATTCACGTAGAGAACATTTCCAACCCGGCAGGGATGACGGCTTCGAACGGAGAGAAGTTTCCGTTTGCGTTATCACCCGGCATGTTCGTTTTGAGTGAGAAGAACGCGGCGCTGTTCACCGAAGGAAAACCCGCGCGCAAGAACGGCCTCGAGATGCAGGCGGAAGACGGTGACCCATCGGGATTAGTGTCCTCGCTCGTGACGATGAACCACAGTTCCAATCTGCACGGTGTGTTCAATACGCCCGTGGGGGCGATGGCTGCTGGTCCAATCCGTCCCGGCGACTCGTACGAATTTACCGTCACGGCCTTGCCGGGAATGAAGCTCTTCATGGCGCAGATGTTCGGGCAGTCGAACGACTGGTTCTACGCACCGGGTGCAAACGGCATCGCGCTGTTCGATAACAAAGGCAATCCGGTGAGCGGCGACATCACGGACCAGCTCTACTTGTGGGATGCCGGCACCGAAAAGGATGAGGAGATCGGCATTGGTCCAAACCAGGGGCCACGACAAAAGGGTACGAACACGGGCGAGGCGGAAAATGGCGTGGTCCATCGCGTCAGTGACGCCCGCTGGGCAGGACGAAACAAAGAGTTCTTTCGCATCACGATCACACCGGAAGGAGGAATGTAAACAAGATCTCTCGTGGAGCGGCGCAAAGCGCAACGAGCTCTTCTTTGCGCCGCCGTTGGAGAGACTTTTTACACCACACAGGATTTGCCTCAAAAGTGGGAATGGCAACTTGGATCGGGTCAGTACAGGGAGCGGTAGCGACCTGGTCAAACGATAGGAGTCAGGAATCGTTAGGAAATCTCGCATGCTAATCACGGACCAGGTCGCTACCGCTCCCTGTACTGACCCGATCCAAGAATGATTTTGGACTTTTGAGACAAAGTCACCACACAGGAGAACCGTTATGAAATCACACCTCTGTATCGCAGCTTTGATTGTATTGAGCGCGGCGCTTTTCGCGAATGCGCAAACAGTTGAAAAGAAAGCATTGACACTCGACGGCGCCAAAAAAGTCATTGCCGGCGCAGTCGCTTACGCAAAGAAAAACAACGCTCCAGGCGGCGTGATCGCCGTCGTCGATGAGGGCGGCAACTTGATGGCGCTCGAGCGCCTCGATGGAACGTTCGCGGCCGGAGCAAACATCTCAATCGGAAAAGCGCGCACCGCAGTGCTTTTCAAACGTCCGACGAAAGCGTTCGAAGACATCATCAAGAATGGTCGCACTGCGATGGTGGCACTGCCCGATGCATTCTTCACGCCTTTGCAAGGCGGCGTTCCCATCACGGTCGACGGTCAGATAGTAGGCGGAGTCGGCGTGAGTGGAGCGGCCAGCGCGCAACAGGACGAAGAGCTGGCAATTGCCGGAGCGAATGTGTTCGCGGAGGCGAAGATGAGTGATATGGAGCCGGCGAACAAACCACCAGTTCTATTCTTCGACGCAAAACAAGTGAGCGCGTCCTTCTCTTCAGGCGCAGTTCTGCTGGACAGCAGTGACCGTCATTACATGGTCCACACCAGCCGTCGCGACAAGCCAGGCTTAGCTGAGATCCATGCTCTCGACACTGACATCATCTACGTACTGCAAGGCAACGCGACATTCGTGACGGGCGGCACTGCCATCGATGCCAAACAAACTGAGCCCAACGAAATGCGCGGCTCGCGAATAGAAGGCGGCATCACGCGCCAGTTATCGAAGGGTGAAGTGATCATCGTGCCGAATAACACGCCACACTGGTTCAAGGACGTTAACGGCGAGTTCTTGTATTACACAATTAAGGTTCGTTAAGAGGAAAGCCATGAAGATAATCAATGAGCGCCAGTTCATGTTAACGGTCAGAGTCGCAGTTCTGATCACTCTGCTCGCCCTGGTTTATGTTGCGGACTTTTCGAATGTAAGTGAAGCGTCCTTGAAGACCTCCGCCGACGTTCCAACCGGCAATCCGAACGCGATGATCGATCTCGGCTCAGTCGAAGGCGTGCGGACAGTCAAAGGTGAATGGCGCTACAGCGATACCAAAATCATCGAGGCTGATTTTCGCGGGCCTGGACCAGACAAGCAGCCGACCGGTGCGCCGGTCAAGACATATGACTATGTGCCACACGCCGGCGGCGCGGACTTCGACGATTCAAAGTGGGAAGTAATCAGCCCGACAAGTCTGGATCAGCGACGCGGCAATGGGCGGCTTGGTTTCAACTGGTATCGCATCAAACTAACCGTTCCCGAGCGCATCGGTGATTTCGATCCAACCGGATCGACCGCGGTGTTCGAGACTTCGCTGGACGACTATGCAGAGGTTTGGGTCGACGGCGAACTCTCGCGCGCGTTGGGCCAATCCGGCGGATCGGTGATCGCGGGTTGGAACGCGCAGAATCATCTGGTCGTCGGCCGCAACGTCACACCAGGCCAGCAGATTCAACTCGCGATCTTCGGCGTCAATGGTCCACTTTCAAACCCGCCGACGAATTTCATCTACGTTCGTTATGCGCGACTCGCGTTCTATAAAACTGAGCCTGGTCCGGTGTCGCTGACACCGAGCGAAGTGAACGTCGAAGTCGTTCGCAACGATCCAGCGATGGATCAAATTGTCGGCCCGAACCCGAAGGTCTTCAAACTCGCGGAAGGATTCAAGTTTACCGAGGGTCCGATCTGGATCAACAAAGACGGTGGTTACCTGCTGTTCAGTGATCCGAATGCCAACACGATTTACAAGTACGCGCCGAATGGAAGTCAGGACGGCAAGCTCGATGTGTTTCGCACGCCGAGTGGATATTCCGGCGCAGACATCGCGGAGTATGGTCAGCCTGGTTCAAACGGGCTCACCCTCGATCCGCAAGGTCGCCTTACGATTAATCAGCATGGCAATCATCGCGTCGTCCGGGATGAAAACGACGGTACACAAACCGTCCTGGCTGACAACTACGAGGGCAAGCGGCTGAATAGTCCGAACGACCTCGTCTATCGATCAGACGGCACACTCTTCTTTACCGATCCGCCGTTTGGTTTTCCGAAGTTGTTCAACGACTCGCGCAAGCAGCTTCCGTTCAGTGGCGTCTACTCGATTTACAAAGGCAAGTTGCAACTTGTCAGCAAGGACTTCACTGGACCAAACGGCATCGCGCTTTCGCCTGATGAGAAATATTTGTACGTCGGCAACTGGCCGCGATCGTTAACCGGTCAGGAGTTGCGGAAGGAAGACGAAGCCGTCGGTGAGATCGGCGACAAGCACAAAGCCATCATGCGCTACGAAGTGCAACCGGATGGAACTTTGAAAAATGGAAAACTCTTTTTCGACTTTACGAATACGCCGGGCGATGACGGCCTCGACGGAATCAAAGTCGATCAAAAGGGTAATCTCTACGTCTCAGCTCCCGGCGGCTTGTGGGTAATCTCATCTGAGGGCAAACACCTCGGGACCATCGTGACGCCACGCCACGCGCACAACATGGCCTGGGGCGATGCCGACGGCAAAACTCTATATCTCTGCGCACGTTCAGGCTTGTATCGCATCCGCCTCAACATCGCCGGGAGTCCGTCACGTTTTTAACCGCGGATTTTCGCAGATGAACGCAGATAAGATGAACAGTATCGACGAAATAATTCGAAAAATCTGCGAGCGGCGCGCGGCCGTCCCGGATACTCGCAGCCTGCTTGTCGGTGTTAGTGGGATTGACGGATGTGGGAAGGGTTACCTCGCGCGCCAGCTCGAGGCACATCTAGCGCTGCACGGTGTTACGCCGGTGATCGTGAATGTCGATGGCTGGTTGAACCTGCCGGAGAAGCGCTTCAATCCAAGTGCTCCGGCGGAAAACTTTTACGAAAACGCGATTCGTTTCGATGAGTTCTTCACGAAGCTCGTAGTGCCTCTGCGTGATCGACGGTCTGCTCATCTGGTCGCCGATTTCGTTGAGGAGACCGCCTCGCAGTACCGGAAACATACCTACGACTTTAAGGATGTGTCCGTCGTTCTGGTCGAAGGAATCTTCTTATTCAAGCCGCAATACCGAAACTATTTCGACCTCACGATCTGGATCGATTGCTCCTTTTCAACTGCCCTCGCCCGTGCTATCAATCGCGCGCAGGAGGGACTCTCACCCGCAAACACGATTGCCGCTTACGACACCATCTACTTCCCCGCCCAAAGAATCCATCTCACCGTGGACAAACCACGCGAGCACGCCGATTTGATTTTCGAAAACAATTGATTCGCGCGGGTGGTCCGGCGGCTGATCTTGACGGTCTCAGATGGCAGTCGTAGCATTGCGAACGTTCAAAGTCCCCTCCGGACTTCTCCCAAAGGAGTACCCGATGACTTACATTCGCGAAGCCCTATTCAACGAAGAAGACCATCCTACCCTCAAGTTGATCAAAGACGACTACGGCTTCATTCCCAACTTCTTTAAGGCCCAAACCGCGCGGCCCGATCTCATCGACGCGGAAGTGCGACTTGTCGATGCTACCTTGATGACAGACGGCGCGCTTGGCCGGCAACAAAAAGAGTACATCTTCCTGGTCTGTTCGGCCGCGAACTTGAGTACTTATTGCGTGACCGCGCACTGTGAAATCATTCGAATGCTCAAGCTCGAAGGACCAGAGCCAGAGCAAATCGCGCTCGATCACATGGCGACCGATCTGCCAATCGTCGATAAAGCACTGCTTAATTTCAGTTTGAAACTGAACAATCACCCGTTAAAGATCACGCAGGACGACGTCGACGATCTGAAGACCTATGGCTTCAACGATCAGCAGATTCTCGAAACAGTGATGTGTGTTGGCCTCGCGAAGTGGGCGAATTACATCGGGTTTGGACTGGGAACTGTGCCGGACTATCCCTTACGAATCGATCTGGAAAAGAGCAAAGCAGTGGCAGTCTAGATCTATTTACTATTCCGAATCCGATCCATAACCCGGGTTACAAGTGGTTCAGGATATTCAAACGATCCGCTATCAGTGACGATGCGCAGCGTCTTGCGTGTTGAATCAAACAGCACCTGGCACGTGCTGCAATGATCCAAATGATTCTGAAGCTGCTCACGAATCTCGCTCGCTACATCGTCGTCGAGCAGGTTGCCCAACTCGGTAATGAAGTCCTGGCAACTAATCATCGTTTGACTCCAGCCTTCGCTTTGGCAAAGTAAGCAACCATCGACTCACGCAGCATCAAGCGGCCGCGCAACACCCTCGCTTTCAGACCGGGAACAGTTAGACCAAGAGCGTTCGCGGCTTGCTCAGTAGAAAGCTCTTCCAGATCTCTCAGGATCAAAGCGACCCGGTATTTTGCCGGCAACTTCATCACTTCCCTCTCCACGATCTGCTTCAGCTCTTCTCGCGAGTATAGCTCTTCGGGATTCTCGTCCCACGCCTGGATGCGGCGCGGTTTGAAATCTTCGCCCGCCTCGTCAAGAGTGTCAAAATCCTTTCGGCCTCGCAAGCGCTGGACGCCGGTGTTAATCGCGATACGGACCAGCCACGTTGAGAAGCGTGCTCGTCCTTCAAACCCTGGCAAATTCTGGAATGCCTTCAAAAAACAATCCTGCAACGCGTCTTCGGCTTCTGCTGCATTCCCCAGAATACCAATCAAGCTTCGGTAGACTCGGCGGCCATGCTTTCTCACTAATTCTTCGAACGCATCCGTATCGCCGTCAGTCACGCGACGAACGATTTCAACATCCGGATCGTCCGGCGCAGACTCGTCCGTCAATGGTCGCTCAAGCATTGGACGCGCTGAATCTGTTTGGGGATTCACTTCTTTTAACGGAACGGTTGCGCGTGGTTTGAAGTCAGGCTCAGTTCCGAGTCCGACTTGCAGAGTGTTCAGGAACTGAGTCAGACCAACCATCAAAACAGCTTCGAGTATTTGTTCGTCAGTAAAATGGGATTCTCGTAAAGATTCGACGTCATCAGCGGTGAGCGAATGAGGATCTGTGGCCAGCTTGCGCACGAAGTCGAGTAAGGCGATGTCTGCTTCTGACATCTTCGCGTCGCGGTGATCAATCATCACCTGTTGAGACTGTTCGGGTTTGACGCCCAGGAACTGCAATGTTTGCACGTGTAAGGCCGGGAAATATGAGTTTTGGTTCTCCACTGAGACTGCGAGCAGAATGAATTCTTTCTGCACACGCGTGAGCCCCACGTTTTTGAATAGCAGCCGGTCCAGCATGTGGACCTGCGCGTCAACCAGATCGGGTCTCAGCAGTTGAGCACGATAAATCTTCGGCACCAGCCCGAAGTTTCGCTTCAACACCGCCAGACTCTCGGCCGGTCCAACCTCATCTATTTCGGGCAAGTAGCCCAATCCGAACCTCCAACCTAGCGTTGCCCGAAAAGTCTGATTTCTCTGTGCAACCTCTGTGTTCTCTGTGTCTCTGTGGTTGTTTTTACGAACAATTCCTTAACCACAGAGACACAGAGAACACAGAGGTTGCACAGAGAAGAAGTTCGATAGGGACTTTTCGGGCAAAGCCTCCAACTCTTACGTATGCCTGCTTGCAACTAACGCAGCGAAGCATACTCCAGTCAATAAACTCTCGCTAGCAGAAGCTCTCAAAATTCTGCATCCGGCGCGCAATCCTCGCGTCTAATGTTTCAGAGAACGCTCGTCAACCCAGTTCGCAAACATAGATTTCAAGCGCTTCAACTACGAGGGCGAAGCATTGGAAACGACCACGCAAAAAAATCAGCGACTTGAGCCGACCGGATGGCTGGATGCTCACGGCGACTATCTTTATCGATACGCCCTGATGCGAGTGCGAGATGAGGCAGTGGCGGAGGATTTATTGCACGAAACGCTGCTTGCCGCGATCCGTTCTTATCACGGTCATGAAGGCCGCAGTTCAGAACGCACCTGGCTGGTGGGAATCATGAAACACAAGGTCGTCGATTACTTTCGCCGCGCCTCCAGAACTGCCCAGTTGAACTTATCAGACGACGATCCAGACTACTTCGAAACGTCTGGACCATCACGCGGTGACTGGCGTGAAAATCAAGCACCACTGAACTGGTCCATCGACGCGGCCACTTCGCTGGAGTCGCGCGAGTTTTGGGAGACCTTCGAACGCTGCTTGTTGCACTTACCGCAACAGATGTCCATCGCCTTCGCGCTCCGCGAGTTCGATGGCCTCAGTTCAACCGAGATTTGCGAAATTCTGAACGTCACGCCCAACAACCTCTGGGTTCTGCTTCATCGCAGCCGCAGCAAACTACGACGACTGCTCGAGTCTAACTGGTTTACCCACCGCGCCGCCGCCTGAAATCAGTTTGTAAGGATTCGCCTCCAGCCACGACCAACTATCGGTTACGAAATCTGAGAGGAGAATTTCAAGTATGTCGAATAGGGTAAAAGTCACTTTACTGGCCCTGATCATCGTCCTTGCCGGCGCTTGGTACGCATTTCGGCCTGAGCGGCTTTTCATCAACCACACGGTCAACGAACAGTTTCCAACCGCGTCCGCAGCCACGAATCAACTCGCGTCCGGACAGTTTCACAGCGGCAAACATGAAACCAAAGGCACCGCCACGGTGTTTCAACTCGCCGACGGCAAGAAAACGCTGCGCTTGACGAACTTCGCAACGTCGAACGGTCCAGACGTGCACGTCTATCTCGTCGCTGCGACTGACGCAAAGGACGACGATTCAGTCACAAAAGCAGGCTTCGTAGACCTCGGTACTATGAAAGGGAATATCGGCGATCAGAATTACGAGTTGCCAGCAAATGCGGACCTGGCGAAGTACCGCGCAGTCACGATCTGGTGCAAGCGGTTCAGCGTCAACTTCGGCACGGCGCCGTTGATGAACGAGGCCATGCAATCAATGAACTTGCAGTAACTCTCCAGCCCAGACGGAGTGTGATCATGAGCAACAACAATCACTACGACGTAATCATTATCGGCACGGGCGCGGGCGGCGGCACGCTGGCTTACAAGCTCGCGCCCTCCGGTAAGAAAATCCTGTTACTCGAGCGCGGCGACTACGTTCCCCGTGAAAAGGATAACTGGAGCACGCGCGCCGTAAATCTCGAGGCGAAGTACAACACGAAAGAGGCGTGGCGCGACGTCGATGGCAAAGAACTACACCCGCACACGAATTACTTCGTCGGTGGTAACACAAAGTTCTACGGCGCTGCGCTGTTTCGGTTGCGGAAGGAAGACTTTGGTGAGATTCGCCATCACGGCGGCATCTCGCCAGCCTGGCCCATCACTTACGAGGAGCTGGAGCCTTATTACACGAAGGCCGAGCACCTCTACCAGGTACACGGCAATCGTGGTGAAGATCCGACCGAGCCGTGGGCCAGCGCACCGTACAAGTATCCCGCCGTCAGTCACGAACAACGTATTCAACATCTACACGACGATCTCGAGCGAGCAGGTCTGAAGCCTTTTCACGTGCCGTTGGGAATTCGGCTCGACGAAAAGAATGCGCGCAAGAGCCTGTGCATTCGCTGTAATACGTGCGACGGGCATCCGTGTCTGATCGGCGCCAAGTCTGACGCGCAGACGATCTGTGTTGACCCGGCGCTCGAACATGAGAACGTGTCGCTAGTCACGAACGCGAAGGTGATGCGGCTCGAAACCAACGGAAACGCGCGCGAAGTCAGTAAAGTGATCGTCGATCGCAACGGTGTTCGCGAGGAATATACGAGCGATATCGTTGTCGTCTCGTGTGGCGCAGTGAATTCCGCGGCGTTGTTGTTGCGATCGGCTAACGACAGTCATCCGAATGGTCTCGGCAACGGATCGGACGTTGTGGGCCGGCACTACATGGGCCATATCAATTCGGTGCTGATGGCTCTTTCCAAGTGTCCTAATCCGACAATCTTTCAAAAGACGCTCGCGATTAACGATTTCTATCTCGGCTCGAGAGAGTGGGACTACCCGATGGGCCACATCTCGTTTGTCGGGAAACTCGATGCCGACACCTTAAAAGCCGGCGCGCCCGCGATTGCGCCGGGCTGGACACTCGATTTGATGGCCAAACACTCGCTTGACTTCTGGCTGACATCTGAAGATCTGCCTGATCCAAACAATCGCGTGACTGTCGATCGCGACGGCCAGATCCGCGTCAGTTACAAACTGAACAACGTCGAAGGTCACGATCGTCTGAAGGCGCAGTTACAGAAAGCGATGAAACAGACGAACTGCGATGTTCACGGTCACGACTGCCATCAAGGTCTGTTTGCACGGAATCTTTATCTCGGGCAGCGTCTGCCACTCGCAGCGGTGGCCCATCAGAACGGCACCGTGCGTTTTGGAGATGATCCGAAGACGTCTGCGCTCGATCGGAACTGCAAAGCCCACGAGCTCGACAATCTATACGTTGTTGACGCGAGCTTCTTTCCATCGAGCGGCGCGGTGAATCCGGCGCTCACGATCATGGCTAATGCGTTGCGCGTCGGCGATCACTTGTTGGAGCGAATGAAATGAGACGCGCCATACTTCTCGGTTTACTGCTAACGCTGGGCTTATTTGTTCAGACTACGACAGCCCAGTACCTGCCGACGGACGCGCGCGCACTTAATAGCACGCGCGTCCCCCTCCTCGAATCTGCAACTGTTCCCCTGGTTGAGCAGGTCGGAGCGATCGGCATGACGGTTTCGGACATGGACGCGTCGGTAGATTTCTATTCGCGCGTTCTATCTTTCGAGAAAGTTTCTGATGTGGAAGTGACGGGCGAAGATTACGAACGGCTTGAAGGTGTTTTTGGTTTGCGGATGCGCGTGGTACGAATGCGGCTCGGTGAAGAGTTCATTGAATTGACCGAGTATCTGGCGCCGAAAGGCCGTCCTGTTCCCGTCGATTCACGCAGCAACGATCGATGGTTTCAGCATATTGCAATCATCACGAGTGACATGGACAAAGCTTACGCAGTGCTGCGCGCGAACAAAGTCGAACACGCTTCTACTGGTCCACAGCGACTGCCCGATTGGAACAAAAATGCCGGCGGCATCAAGGCGTTTTACTTTCGCGATCCGGACAAGCATTGGCTCGAGATTCTTCAATTCCCGGCCGGCAAAGGTGATCCAAAGTGGCAGCAGAAAGACAAGCTGTTTCTCGGCATCGATCACACTGCGATCGTCGTCAGTGACACGGAAGCGAGCCTGAAGTTTTATCGAGACGCACTCGGACTGCACGTCGCGGGCACGAGTGAGAACTACGGCACGGAGCAGGAGCATCTCAACAACGTCTTCGGCGCAAGGTTACGCATTACGAGTCTTCGAGCCGGCAGCGGGGGGCCAGGCATCGAGTTTCTCGAGTACCTTGCGCCGCGCGATGGGCGGGCGGCGCCGGTGGATGCGCGCGCCTCGGACCTGTTTCACTGGCAGACGACGCTGATCGTGAACACGGCCGACGTGTTTGCGACGAGATTGCTCGCTGAGAATTCACGATTCGTTTCGCCTGGTGTTGTGACACTGAGCGAGAAGAGTTTGGGATTCAGTAAAGGTTTGTTAGCGAGAGATCCGGACGGCCACGTGATGGCCCTAATCGAAAGATGAGTGACCACAAAAAGCACAAGAGAGAGCCCCACAAAACGCACAAAAACAGACAAGGGTGACTAAGAGAGCTTTTGTGCTTTTTGCGGCATAATCTTCCCATGAAAATCATTTCAGTCAATGTGGGTTTACCGCGGTTAGTGCTGCGGAATGGCGAACCTGTGTCGACAGGCATTTTCAAAGATCCGGTCGACGGGCGCGTTAGAGTGAGGACATTGAATCTCGATGGCGACCGCCAGTCAGATCTTTCCGTCCATGGTGGACCACAAAAGGCGGTCTACCTTTATCCGTCAGAGCACTATGAGTTCTGGAAACAAGAGTTGCCCAACATCAGCCTGCCATGGGGAATGTTCGGCGAGAACTTAACAACCACCGGCCTGTTTGAAACCGAGGTTCACATCGGCGACAGGTTTCGTGTTGGCACCGCCGAACTGATGGTAACGCAACCACGAATGCCTTGTTACAAACTCGGCATTCGTTTCGATCGCGCTGATATCATCAAGAGATTCCTCGTTAGCGAACGCTCCGGTTTTTATTTCTCAGTGCTGAAGGAAGGCGATGTCGGTACCGGCGATGAGGTCGAATTGCTCGAGCGCAATGCTTCCGGTGTAAGGGTCGTCGATATCACGCGACTATATAGCAGCGAGAAGGAGAACATCGCTTTGCTGCGACGCGCGATCGCGACCGAGGCATTGCCCGAGAGTTGGCGAGGTTATTTTCTGAAGCGGATTGGAAACCTCGAGCAACAGGAAGGTGAAGATGAATAAATCAAAAATGATTTGCCCGGTTTGCAGCGCGGAGATGAACCATCACGCTATGAAGATCGACTACAGCGTTGACGACGGCGTGGTGCAGGAAGTTCACACCTGCCCTCATTGCGGCGACGTTGAATTACGACAGGCGGAATAACATCATGACTGCGGAAGAGCAACGATTAGAAGAGGCGCGGCAACGCACGAAACACTGGAAGCGCTGGGGACCATATCTTAGCGAGCGTGCGTGGGGCACCGTGCGTGAAGACTACAGTCCGTACGGTTCAGCCTGGGACTACTTCCCGCACGATCACGCGCGCTCACGTGCTTATCGTTGGAATGAAGACGGCATTGCCGGAATCTCGGATCGTCATCAAAGGATCTGTTTCGCCGTCGCACTCTGGAACGGCCGCGATCCGATTTTGAAAGAACGCTTGTTTGGTTTGACCGGCAACGAGGGAAATCACGGCGAAGACGTCAAGGAATATTATTTCTATCTCGATTCAACTCCGACGCACTCGTACATGAAATATCTGTACAAGTATCCGCAGGGTGAGTTTCCGTACGGCAAGTTGGTTGAAGAAAACCGGCGACGGGGAAAGGGCGAGCCGGAGTTTGAGTTGATCGACACCGGGGTTTTCGATGGGGATCGATACTTCGACGTCGTTGTCGAATACACGAAAGCCGATGTCGATGACATTCTCATCAAGATCACGGCCACTAATCGCGGCGCTGACGAGGCTTCGCTGAACCTGCTGCCTACAGTTTGGTTTCGTAACACGTGGTCGTGGAGTCAGAACGGTACGGCGAAGCCCTGGCTACGACGTACGAGCGAGAGGGTTATCGAGCTCAACCATGTCGATCTCGGTAAGCGTTGGTTGTATTGTGACGGCGCGCATGAGCTGCTCTTTACTGAGAACGACACGAACACGCAGCGTCTGTTCAACTTCACGAACGGTTCGCACTACGTCAAAGACGGCATCAACGATTACGTCGTGCATAGCAATCAGCAGGCGATCAATCCTGAGCAGCGGGGCACGAAGGCGGCAGCAAATTACAAACTCACGATCGCGGCCGGTGAAAGTGCCGTCGTGCGTTTGCGATTGACCAATCATACTTACGAAAACGCCTTCACAGATTTTGAAAAGATCTTCGCCGATCGCCTTCGGGAAGCTGACGACTTCTACCAGACAGTTATTCCAACGGACCTCTCGCACGACGCACGATCAGTCATGCGGCAGGCGTTCGCGGGCATGCTCTGGTCCAAGCAGTACTATCACTACGTCATTGAAGATTGGCTCGATGGCGATCCGGGGACGCCCAAGCCGCCGGCCGAACGTGTGAAGGGTCGCAATCACGAGTGGAAACATCTCTACAACGCCGACGTCATTTCGATGCCGGACAAGTGGGAGTATCCGTGGTACGCGGCGTGGGATCTGGCATTTCATTGCGTGCCGCTTGCGCTCGTTGATTCGGAGTTTGCAAAAGACCAACTCTTGTTGATGCTGCGCGAATGGTACATGCACCCGAACGGCCAATTACCGGCGTACGAGTGGGCGTTTGGCGATGTGAATCCGCCGGTCCACGCGTGGGCCGCGTGGCGCGTCTACAAGATCGAGAAGAAGCGTCGCGGCGTTGGCGACACGGTTTTTCTGAAGCGCATCTTTCAGAAGCTGCTGTTGAATTTCACCTGGTGGGTGAATCGCAAAGACGCCGACGGCATGAACATCTTTCAGGGCGGCTTTCTTGGTCTCGACAACATCGGCGTTTTCGATCGCAGTGCACCGCTGCCGACCGGCGGCCATATCGCGCAGTCGGACGGCACGAGCTGGATGGCGATGTACGCGCTGAATCTACTCGCGATCGCGATGGAGCTGGCGAAAGAAGATCAGTGTTTCGAAGATGTCGCGAGTAAGTTCTGGGAACACTTTATCTACATCGCGCATGCGATGAATAACCGCGGTGACGACGAGATCAGATTGTGGGACGAGCAGGATGGGTTCTTTTACGACGTGCTGCACTTGCCACAAGGCAAACCGTTTCCGATGAAGGTTCGTTCGATGGTCGGGTTGATTCCGTTGTTTGCGGTTGAGACTTTAGAACCGGAGCTGCTCGAGCGTTTGCCGGATTTCAAAAAGCGGATGGAGTGGTTTATCGAGAATCGACCTGACCTGACGGCGAACGTCGCATGCATGCGTACTCCGGGAAATGGTGAGCGACGATTGCTCTCGATCATCAACGGGGAGAAGTTACAGAGTGTTCTGCGCTTCATGCTCGATGAGAATGAGTTTCTATCGCAGTACGGCATTCGGGCGATCTCGCGTTATCACAAAGATCATCCTTATGTGCTGCAAGTGAATGGCACCGAACATCGCGTGGACTACGAGCCCGCCGAATCGAGCACCGGGTTGTTCGGTGGCAATTCAAACTGGCGTGGTCCAATCTGGTTTCCACTCAATTATTTGTTAGTCGAGTCGCTGCAGAAGTTTTATTACTACCTCGGCGATGACTTCAAAGTTGAGTGTCCGGTTGGGTCGGGGCAGATGATGACGCTTTGGGAAGTCGCGGGCGAGATTTCGAAACGACTCTCACGCATCTTCCTGAAAGACGACAACCAACGACGTCCTGTGTTTGGTGCGGCTGAGAAATTTCAAACTGATCCTAACTGGCGCGACTTAGTTCCCTTCCACGAATACTTCAACGGCGACAACGGCTCCGGTATCGGTGCGAGCCATCAAACAGGTTGGACCGGCCTCGTCGCGAAGCTCCTTCAGCAAAGCGGCGAATAAGCGGATCACAAAAAGCACAAAGAAGCCCACAAACAGCACAAATTCATTTGTGTTTTTTGTGGGCTTCGTTTGTGCTTTTTGTGTAAGGACCTTCTTGTTAGCTCGACTAATGGGCATGAGAAACCAATGGGCAATCATCTTGGCAGGAGGCGATGGGACGCGGTTGCAGTCGATGACGCGTGCTATCACTGGTGACAATCGTCCCAAACAGTTCGTGCCGGTCATCGGCCGCAGTACGCTTCTGGACCAGACGAGACAACGTGTCGCACTATCATTTGATCCGAACCATACGTTGATCGTCGTCACACAGAAGCACCGCCGGTTCTACGAACCACTCGCGCACGAAATCTCGCCTGCACTCCTACTCGAACAACCAGTGAACAAGGGAACAGCGCCCGCAATTCTTTATGCCCTGCTGCGCGTCGCGACAAAATCGCCGAACGCGATCGTGGCGCTGTTCCCATCGGACCACTTCTTCGCCGGCGACGAAGAGTTTATGTCGCACATCGACGTGGCGATCGACGCCGTGAAGGTCCAACCTGAAACCGTGATGCTGCTCGGCATCACACCCAGCGCGGCAGAAACAGAATACGGCTGGATCGAGCCGCAGCCTTCGATACTTGCAAGCGCAGAGAAATCAATAACGCGAGTCAGAAAGTTTTGGGAGAAGCCCGGCGCGAATTTGGCGAGCTCACTGATGAAGCGTGGCTGCTTGTGGAACAGCTTCGTGATGGTCGGACGCGTCAACGCATTACTGAAGATGACGCGCGCGGCCTTGCCTGAGCTGTACACCGCGTTCGCCGCCGTCACACCTGCATTCGAAAGCGCGGCTCTCGCCGAACTCTATTCACGAATCGACGATTCAAACTTTTCTCATCAAGTGCTCACCGTACGGCCGGAAGATCTGATGGTGATGAGAGTCGGAGATGTCGGCTGGAGCGATCTCGGTGAGCCAAAGCGCGTGTTATCAACGCTCGCCCGCATCGGAGTGGAATCCGAACTCGCAATGTCCGCAAGCTAAATAAAAGGAATCATCATGAAAGCAATCGCAGTCAAACCGGGAATCCCAAACACAGTTCATTTAACCGAGCTGCCGGCACCCACCGTCACCGACATACCGAATGGTCGCGGCGTGCTCGTGCGTGTACTGCGCGTCGGCGTCGATGGGACGGACAAAGAGATCAATGCGGCTGAGTATGGGCAGGCGCCGCCGGGATACGATTTTCTGATCATTGGTCATGAAAGTTTTGGGCAGGTCGAAGCAGTTGGTCCAAACGTGACTGAGGTCAGGCCGGGGGATTACGTCGTGGCGACTGTGCGGCGGCCAGGTTCGAGTATCTACGATCTGATCGGCACGAACGACATGACAACCGACGACACGTATTTCGAACGCGGCATCAACCTGCGACACGGTTACATGAGTGAGTACTATGTCGACGATGCCGAATTCATCGTGAAGATACCGCAGGGCTTGAAGGAAGTCGGCGTTCTGCTCGAGCCGACGACTGTCGTCGAGAAAGGAATCGCGCAAGCGTACGAGATTCAACGTCGCCTCAGAGTTTGGAAACCGAAGCGTGCGGCGGTGATGGGAGCGGGCACGATTGGTTTGCTGGCGACGCTGGTGTTGCGCCTCAAAGGCTTGCAAGTGATAACGTTTGGGAAGACGCCGAAGCCCTATCTCAACTCAGATCTGATCGAAGCCATCGGCGCCACCTACGAAGAGCTATCAATTATCGAAGGCGCGAAGAAGTACGGACCGTTTGACATCATCTTTGAAGCAACGGGCTTTTCGCCGATCGTATTCGAGAGCATGCAAGCGCTGGGGAAGAACGGCGTGCTGGTGCTGTCGAGTGTGACGGGCGGCGATCGGAAGGTCGAGGTGCCGGCAGACCGGATTAATCTCGAATTCGTGCTTGGTAACAAAGTGATGGTCGGAACTGTGAATGCGAATCGCGAGTACTTCGAGATGGGCGTTAAGGATCTGGCCCAGGCCGAAGCCGAATACCCCGGCTGGCTAACACGCCTGCTGACGCATCCTGTCCGCGGCCTCGAAAATTATGAGGAATTGTTCGCGAAACTCACTAATCCAAATGGAGCAATAAAGGTGTTCTGCGAAGTCGCGGATTTTTAATCTAATCGTTGTAGGGGCGGCCACGGAGGGTCGTCCCTACAACGATTCAAACACCATTTCACAAAATGATTAATCTGGACCACGAGACTTGCCGGCAGCTCAATACCGCGTTGTGTCGCGAGTGGCTCGAGACGAACGGCATCGGTGGGTTTTCTTCGTCAACTGTCATCGGCCTGAACACTCGCCGGTATCACGGGTTACTCACCGCAGCGACGAAGCCGCCTGTCGGTCGATTCGTGTTGCTGTCGAAGTTGGAAGAAACAGTAGTGATCGATGGTCGACGATATGAATTATCGGCGAATCAATATTCGGGCGTGATACATCCGCAGGGCTTCAATTATCAAACGGGGTTTCGCCTGGATCCGTTTCCAACCTTTACCTACGAGATCGAAGGTTTGGAAATAGAGAAATCCGTATTCATGGTCCAGGGCGAGAACACGACGGTCGTTCAGTACGAGTTGAAATCGTTAACTGCGAATTCTTCCGATATCAATTTAGAAATTCGTCCGCTGATCGCGTTTCGCGACTACCACAGCACGACACACGAGAACGGCGCGCTCAATCCGAACATCGAGACTGAACCGGGTCAAACGACATTCCGACCGTACAGCGACCTGCCCGCGCTTCATCTCGCCCATGATCCGGCAGAGGTCGATGCAAACGGTTTCTGGTATCGCAATTTTCAGTATGCGGTTGAGCAGGAACGCGGACTCGATTTCGCAGAAGATCTATTCAGTCCGTGTGCGTTCACCTTCGATTTGAATGCGGAAAGTAAGGTCAGCATCATCGCTTCGACTAAACGACACGACGTCAGCGATGCTGATCCGTATCGGCAAGTGGAGATTGACCGTCGTACGAATGCTGACAAAACAAATAGGTTACTCGCATCGCTGAAAACCGCTGCCGATCAATTCATCGTGGCTCGCGAAGACGGCAACACAGTTATCGCTGGATATCACTGGTTTGCCGACTGGGGCCGCGACACGATGATTGCTCTACCCGGTTTGACGCTCGTCAACGGACGCTGGAACGTTGCCAGGAACATCCTCGCGAAGTTTGCGACGCACGTAGATCAAGGCATGCTGCCGAATCGTTTTCCGGATGCTGGTGAGGCTCCCGAATACAACACGGTCGACGCCACACTGTGGTTCTTCGAAGCAGCGCGTTCTTTCTTGCAGTACACGGACGATTATGAGTTTGTCCGAACGGAGTTGTACGCCGTGCTACAGGACATTGTTAACTGGCACGTAAAAGGCACTAGATATCAGATACATGTTGACAATGATGGCTTGCTTTTCTCGGGGGAACCGGGTGTCCAGCTTACGTGGATGGATGCAAAGGTCGGCGACTGGGTGGTGACACCGCGTCATGGAAAACCTGTTGAGATTCAAGCGCTTTGGTATAACGCGTTGCGCGTGATGGAGTGGCTCGCGAACAAATTCAACGATGCAAACGCGGCACGGCAGTACAGTGCGATGGCGGATAAAGCACGCACGAGCTTCAACGAGATCTTTTGGAATGACGCAGCTGGTTGTCTTTACGATGTTGTAAACGGTGAGACTCGTGACGCTTCGATCAGGCCGAATCAGGTGATTGCCATCAGCCTGACCAACACGATGGTGTCGAAAGAACGCAGCCAAAGTATCTTACGAGTGACCGAACGTGAACTGCTGACACCTCGTGGCCTGCGCACGTTATCGCCCAGCGATCCAAATTACATCGGACGCTACGAAGGTGGTCCAGGCAGGCGCGACGGCGCTTATCATCAGGGAACCGTCTGGCCGTGGTTAATCGGTCCATACATTACCGCTTACGTTAAATCGTTTGGTAGCAAAGCAGGACGCGAGTTTGCCGCGACGTGGCTTGAGAACTTTGAACCGCATCTGCGCGAGGCATGTCTGGGCCAGGTTTCTGAAATCTTCGATGGCGACGCGCCACACACGCCACGCGGTTGCGTTGCACAAGCGTGGAGTGTGGCCGAGTTGCTCAGGGCTCTAGCAGAATTTTAGCCACAAAAGGCACAAAAATGATTAAGAACTGTTTGTCCATTTTGTGGGCTTCGTTTGTGCCTTTTGTGGCTTATTTATTTACATGCCGCCCTGACGGTCAACATACTCATAGCTTGGGCCAACGGTCTCCCCAGTCAGTTCGTCCGCCTCAGTCTCCATGAGCGAGACTGCGGAGGTGCGCAGGTCGTACATAATGCCGATCGCGGTGTCGAGTAGCGCAGGTACACCGTTGAAGGTGTTGTGCAGGGCATTGAGCAGGGCGCTGTAGTTGTAGGCGAAGGCTTCGATGCGCGTGCGTGCCTGGGTGCCCGGAGCGAAGTCGGCGATCTTGCAATTCGGCCGGAGCGGCCACACACCTGAAGGATCGAACAATATTGGCGTACCACCGTAGGCGAACCCGTCGGGCGTACGAATGATCCTCCGGCCCGCGGCGATCTCACCGAACCTGTAAAAGTGCGCCGGCTGCCCAGGACTCGAGAACGGGCTTTCCGAAGTACCTTCTCCTTCGAGCTTGATGAGGTCTATCGCCTTACACGCCGTATAAGGATCAGTGATCACAAACAGCTTGTCGCCAAACCACTCTGGTGCGACCACCTGCGGCGGCGCATAGGGCTTCACGAAGATCGAAGGCCCCAACTCCTGAATCTGATCCTTGATCGCATCGTAGAACTGGCCGATCGTCGCGAACTCCTCAGCTTCGAGTGCTTCAACAGTCTTCACTGGGATCGGATGCTCCGGCTCTTCAATCGCCATGAACGTGTTCTTGACCAGACTGATCGAAAACGCCTCGATACCGACTTCAAGATCGCCAATGTTCATCGGCAAGGGTCCGGGATACTTCGGCACAAACTCCCGCCCGTTGATCGATGGACAGCCACCAATCGCGATCAGGATGTTTGCAGCGATCGCCATGTGCAGCATTTCCTGGACCACAATCTCCTGAATCTGCCGCCCGATCTGCACATTCGTCCCGGCGCGCAGCGAGAACATGGCCGTCAGGTACGGCGGAATGGTGCTGTGCTCGAGTTCGATCGCTTTTTGAAGATAAATGGCGAGCTCATCTGCGCTGGAGGCAGAACGAATACCACTGATGATTCCAGGTTGAAGTTTGATCATCACTCGCCTCCCGATTTGCGTTCGAGCTTCGCACGTTGCCGCTCTTTGTATTGACGGATGACCAGCGTCTTGCCCGCGCCTTGCAGTGGCTCCGCTTCGACCTCTTCAGGCTGCTCGGCAGGCGGCGCTGGAGCTGCAAGCAGAACAGGCTCGATCGGCGGAGAGCCCAGCAGCGGATTGCCATCAGGTCCTGGAGTACTTAACCACTTCAAGATGGTGTCGCGGTCTCCCGCGCCAAGATCACGAGTCACAGGCATGTGGTTCGGATCGCGCAGCGGCAGTGAAAATGCGAGCTGAAGGATTTGGATCCGGTGGATCACTGACTCGTACTTAGTGAGATCAACTACGTACTGGCTCATGATCGGATACAAGTTGCCATACTGTGTAAGTAGCGGCTGAATGTCCTGGTACCAGGTCGGTTTGTCCGGCACGACTTTCTTATCAAACACGAGCACGCTGACGTAATTCATTATGTTACTGATGTAGCCGGCTGGCTGCTGCGCGAGTTGATAGCCGATGCCGTAGAGTTGGCCGGCAATGTAACCGCGCGGGTTTCCCGGCCCGTCTGGATTCGCCGTCAGATCGAGAGTTGCACGACCATTCGCATCGGTGGAGATGCTCGTTAAGTATTCGAGCGCTTCTGAGGGTGTGCCGATGTCAGGAATCGCGGCGGTCGGACGAGGTGGCGGGCTGATCGTCTTCCCACCACCTGAGCCACCCATGAATCCTTCCGTCGCACTCAAATCGATCGCGCTCGATGCCAGCGGTTTGCCGAAACGAGTTGCATAAAACTCAACCTGCTGAGTCTCGCCGGGGTTCAGCCGGTACACAAATGAATCAGCACGCACGTACACACCATCGATCGACTCCTGCATCAGGACATTGTAAGTGGACGGCGGCGGCGATCCCGGAGTTGGTGTCACCAGCACCAGCGGGTTGCCGCCCAAAAGCTGTTGCGCGTCGGTGTTCCCCGTTAAATCGAACGTTTGCACGCCCGCTGTTTGCGTGTACCACGTTTCATTTCGATAAGGCACGTCGCCGAGCAAAACCAATTCGCTGCTTTCAACGGTGGTAATGTGCTCCTGCGGGTTCGTTCGTAGCACACCCAATTGGACTGGACCGAGATCTGTCGGCGCACCGCTCGAATCGACGATCGGGAATGTGTTTCCGAAGTCGGCGGTCAGAGAATTACCGTCTGCGGCCAGTTTGGCTTGCAAGCTGTTCACATTCGTATCAGGTACTGGCCAGTTCGGCGCGAACGTAATCATCTGGCGGCCGAGCACGAACTGCTTCGGTTCGCCACTAAGATAAGGTCCGATAGTGCCGACGAGATGGCCCATCGTGTAGCGCGGCTGCGATGGGTCGCGGCCGAAGCCATACACATTGAAGTTAATCGACAGCATGTCGTCCTGCGTGGCGTCTTTGAGCTTCTTGAGGAGGGTCGACTCTATGTTCTCAGACCACACAACATTGTCCAGCACCGATTGATAATAAGCACAAAGTTGCTGATCAGTTTTCGGGCCGTGCTGCTGGCGCTTCCACAAGTTCGTGAACGGGGCGGGGTAGAAATTCCCTTGAAACAACGCGTCGGCGTGCGGCCCGTCCACTCGCACTTGCATGCCGAATATCATCGACACCATTTGCTGTTGCGGATCGAGGTCGACGAGTTTTCCCGGTGCGCGGTCGACAGCGTTTTGCAGCGTCTGTCCGATAACAGGGTCATCCTGCGATGTAGTGAGCGCGCGCCCGTCCAGAAACCCGCCGGTGACTGAACAATCGAGTATGCGGAATACAGCAGTTCCTCTCGGGTTCCAGCTTCCATTGGAATCGAGCTGTTGATACTCCGGCACAAACGAGTCGTTCTGGAAAAATCGGACGTCGTTGTTGATCGTCGAAACATCAGCCTGAAACCAGCCCCGAAAGTGAATGCGCGGCGAATCAAGATAACTCATGGCGTCGTTCTCCTATTTCATGGGACGTGTGAGTCGCGTGTTAACGAAGGTTGAGCAAGCGGAACATACTCTTGCCGCAGCAAGGTGTCAATAACCTTTTCCTCCACAGATTGCGCAGATGTCGTAATCGATCTGCGTAATCTGTGGAAAAAGAATCCATCAGGTTTCAGTTACTTGAGTTCGAGGACTACAACCGACTTTGACGGAATGCGCAGAGTTAACTGTGAGCCGTCGAGTTTGTAATCACTAAATGATGCTGGTTTGACAGCGTTCGGACTGTCGAAAGTATTCATCGCGTTCACCGCCGGTGCCGTAAGCACTTCTCCGCTGACACTCTTGATCGCGCCGCCCCAAATCGTCGTGGTGATTTCTGCCGTATGGTTTGGATCAAGATTGACGATAGATAAGTGCAGACGTCCCTGATTGTCGCGCGAAGCCGAAGCGCTCAGCGATGGTACAGATACATCAGCCAACTTGTACTCCGGCGCACTGAGATCTACCGGAATCAATGTCGCTCCCTGGTGCACGCTGTACATCCTGAAGACGTGATACGTAGGCGTGAGCACCATCTTCTCTTTGTCAGTCAGTATCATTGCCTGAAGCACGTTAATCATCTGCGCGATGTTGGCCATCTTCACGCGATCGGAGTGCTTGTTGAAGATGTTGAGATTAATGCCCGCCGCGACAGCGTCGCGCAACGTGTTCTGCTGGTAGAGCGCGCCCATGTCGCGGCCCAGCTCGCTGTCATACCATGTGCCCCACTCGTCCACCATCAGGCCGACGCGCTTCTGCGGATCGTATTTGTCCATGATCGCGCTGTGCCGCTGAATGAACTCATCCATGCGCAGTGTTCTGACGAGTGTCGCGTGCCACTCCGTTTCGCCAAACTGCGTCGCCGAGCCTTTCTTGTCCCACTTGCCGGTCGGTAATGTGTAGTAGTGCAGAGAGAGACCATCCATCTGCTTCCCTGCTTGCGACATTAGCACTTCGGTCCAGTTGTAGTTTTCATCGTAACCTCCAACAGCCAGCTTTTGGATCCGATTGCCTGAGTAGTTCTTGATGAAGGTGGCGTAGCGACGATACACGTCGGCGTAATACTCCGGCCGCATGTTTCCACCGCAGCCCCATGTTTCATTACCCACCGCAAAGTAAGGGATCTTCCAGGCTTTATCGCGTCCATTGCGACGGCGGAGGTTCGCCAGCTCAGAATCAGCATCAGAAGTCATGTACTCGATCCACTCCATCATCTCCTGAGGCGAGCCACTGCCGACGTTACCGTTAATGTACGCGTCGGCGCCCAACATCTCGCACAGATCGAGGAATTCGTGTGTGCCGAAGGCGTTCGTGTCAACGCCGCCCCAGCTCGAGTTGGATCGCCGGGGGCGCTTGTCGCGCGGGCCAATACCATCGCGCCAGTGATACTCGTCTGCGAAACAGCCGCCGGGCCAACGCAACACGGGAACATGCAATTCCTTCAGCGCCGCAAGCACATCGTTGCGCATGCCGCGCGTGTTCGGGATGGGCGAGTTTTCTCCGACCCAGATGCCTTCGTAAATCAGGCGACCGAGATGTTCGGCAAACTGGCCGTAGATGTTGCGATTGATGGTCCAGCGCGGCTGGTCCAAACGGATCGACAGGGTCGCCTGATAAGAATTTTGCGGAGTGACGTTCTTTGCCGGCAGGTAGAGCAACGTAGCGAGCAAAGCCAGAGTAAGCAGTTTGGTATACATAAATGTTCCTGGTTGTAACCGCGGATTACGCGGATCAAAAATCCGGATTCTATCCGCGTAATCCGCGGTTAATTGATCGTTTTAATTCCCGTCGCCGAAGATGATTCCGCGTCCGTTGGTGCCGAAATAAACGCGGCCGAAGATACGCGGATCGCCAGTGATTGCCGTATCACCAGCGCGGCCCCACTGGTGCTGGTCATCATTGATGCGCACCCACGTTTGGCCGGCATCAATCGAACGAAAGATCCCACGCACACCCGCAACCTGGGCCACCGCATAAAGCGCAAGGTAAGTCTGGCCCGTCGCGGCCTTTCCGAAGCCGATGTTGTCGGCTTCTTCAACGTTCGCAAGCTTCGTAAAACTCGCGCCCGAGTTGGTCGAATGCCAGAGACCGTACGTGTTGTCCCACTCCGCGCCACCGGCGAGCCAGAGGTCACCCTCGCGGCCGGGCACAGCTTTGAACCGCACTGGTCCACCCAGGGGAAGTCCGGCCGCCGTGGTCGCAGCGAAAGTCTTTCCACCGTCTGTGCTCACGTAAAACGTGCCCGACTTGAATCCGTAGAACTTGTTCGCATTCACGCGATCCGATGCGACTCGCGCGCCCGCTGGTATGCCCGCGGAAGCAGTCCACGTTTTCCCGCCACCCGTCGTGTAGAACACACCAACGCCCGCGGGACTCCACACGATCTTGCCGCCGCCAGTCGCAGAAACCGCGACGACACCGCCGCCCGTCAGTCCGGCCGGTTGCGCTGATACAGCAGCCCAGGTGGTCCCACCGTCAGTCGAAACAGCAAGACTCTTTTCGCAGTTAGCAGTGTCGCCGTTTGCGGCGCGCACGATGTACGACGGGCTCAGCTCAGCATAGTCGAGACTGACACTCGATCCACGCACGGGTGCAGCTTGCGCCGCGGGTACGACGTTCACATCGTTGTGACGAAAGCCGGTGATATCGCCAAGCGCACTAATCAACGGCGCGCCCGATGGTGGACTGATCAGATCCTGCACGGCCGTCTCCTCAATGCCCTGGGCCATGACGCGAACCGTGATCTGGCTCGTCGCGCTCAAGTCCCACGTCGTCAAATTCGTGCTGCCGTATAGCGTCGCGCCCGTGCCGTACATGAAGCGATCGGAGTTGAACGGATCAATCTCGAGGGCCTCCGTCATCCAACCGAGTTTTGGATTGACCTCGGCGCCAGGACGTCCACCACCACATAACGGTGCAGTCGGGAATTTGAGCCAGGGCGACGCAGTGACGTCCTGTGTGTAACGAAACGAGCGGTTCGGATAGCGGGTCCAATCCCAGATGCGACTCCACGTCGCGCCGCCGTTTGTGCTGCGCCAGATCTGCGTGTCGGGCCACCACGAACTGTAGCCAGTTACCATCATCGTGTTCGGGTGCCGGCGATCGATAGAGAGTCCGCTGTAGCCGAAGAAGTTGTCGTTGGTGTTCGACGAAGGAATCGGACTGATCAGCGTCCACGCGCCGGTCGCGGTGTTGAGCTTCCAAACGTCGCCGTGCCCGCCGTCGTATGGACCACCTTTATCGCTGTAAGCGACGTAAAGAAAACCGCCGGCGGTGTCGAGCACGTTGCGCCATGTATACGATGCTTGTGCGGACACGTGAACCGGCAGCATTACGAGCGGCAACGCGAAGAGCACGCTCCCCGCAATCGTTTGAACTGTTCTCGACATACTTTTCTCCTGTGTGCCGAGCGGCGGCCGCGCACTTGGTTGGGAGGGTGCACGAGAAACTAGTTGTGAGTTAAGGGGGTGTTTGGCTTTTGCCTTAAAGTTCAAATTCGTACTTGGATCGGGTCAGTACAGGGAGCGGTAGCGACCTGGTCGGTGACCCGATCCAAGGACGATTCTTACCTGTAAGCAAACCGGGTCTATATCTGTTGTCCTCAACGGCGCGTTGCAGTGACTCCGGGCCAATCGTCCGTTCGGAACGGCGAGGCTGGCAGGCCGGCGCTGTTGTATAGATTCGTCATTGGGTTGTCGGCCCAGGCATAACGAACGGCAACGGGCTTCGAAATTTCAGGACTTGAAACTACTACCGACTCGCCTTCGATGCGCGCGTCGGCCCACACAAAGCGCCGATCCTCACCTGCGATCGCAAAGCCCTTCACTGGACCACCGTCGATCGTTTTCAAGCCAGTGCCGTACTTGAAATGAATTCGTATCTTGTCGCCCTCGACTGTGTACCGGTCGTATAGCGGTCCGGATGGAATGATCTTTTGACCGTACGTGTTGGCAAGCGCCCACTGCGCCAGCCGCCGACCGACAGGGAGTTTGTTGTGCGGATGCAAATCAAGCTCGTCGCCGACGTCGATCGTGATCGCCATTCCAGTCTGCGGCACACGCAGCGTCATCGCTTGTGCTTCACGCAACTCGGCCCAATCACTTTCGTCGGGCTCAGCCCTGCGCGCGCGCCAGTTGGGAAGCTGCACGAAGTAAAACGGAAATGCGTTTCCCCAAGCGCGCCGCCAGTCACGAATCATCGTCGGGAAAAGCGTGCGATATTGATAAGCACGCCCGGCGTTACTCTCGCCCTGATACCAGATGGCACCGCGAATCGCGAATGGAACGAGCGGCGCAAGCATCGCGTTGTAAAGCACACTCGGATTGTTTTGATTGCCCGCTCCGACAGCTTCCGGACGTGTGCCCCAGTCAGGATGCTTCGGTTCGAGCGCCAGCTCCACCTTGTAGTCCCAAGCTCCTTTTAGCGACCTCGCATCCCCCTCAGCTAGTCCAATCGACATCGCGCCTGCTGGATTAAAACCACCCTCACCGGCACTGTCGAAAACACGCACGGCGATCACATTTCTTCCGGCGCGAACGAGAGATCCAGGCACAACATATTTCCGCGGCACCGCATAACTGTTCGGCGTCTCTCTTCCGATCGAGCCGACCTTCGTGCCGTTGAAATACGTGACGTCGTAATCATCAATCGGCGGAAGATTAAGGACGAGTTCTTTACCGGCCCACGACGCAGGCAAATCCAACACTTTCCGAAACCAGACCGCGCCGTCAATGAGCAGTCCAGCCGTCTCAAACTGTTGCGGCAGATCCATTTTGGACCAGTCTGCGGCCGCGAAAGCAGGATCGGCGTAGCCCAGCGCTTCACCTTTATTTCCAGCATCGATATAGAGGTTCTTCTCTTCCCATGCGGCGAGTGCACGCGCGTAAGCTGCCTGTGTTTGCGGCAACGTGTTCAAGCTGCTTTCGTACTTGTCGAGAATCGGTTTTAGTTCCGGTGAGGCAACGAGCGCATCGTGGCTGGTCCAGGCTTCAGCGGGAGTGCCGCCCCACGAGCTGTGAATCAAACCGACAGGGACTTTCAATTGCTGGTACAGCTCGCGTCCGAAGAAATATCCGACGGCTGAAAAGTGCGCGGCTTCGTCAGGCGTTGTGACGACCCAATGTCCTTCTACATCCGAGAGCGGTGACGTCGCAGTGTGCTTCATTACCGTGAACAGTCGGATTTCCGGATAATTTGCCTGCGCGACTGTTTCAGCGCCGTCGACTGTGTTGATTAGCGGCCATTCCATGTTTGACTGACCCGAGCACAGCCAAACCTCTCCGACGAGAACATTCCTGATCGTTAGCAGGTTGTCGCCTTTGACAGTGAGTTCGAAGGGACCGCCGGCTTTCAAAGGACCGAGCCAGGTCTCCCAGTGACCTTGTTTATCAGCGACGGTGTTGGACGACTTCTGTTGCAGCGTAACGATCACGTGCTCTCCGGGATTCGCGTTTCCCCGGATGCGGACCTTCGTCTGCTGCTGTAGCACCATGTTGTCGCTGATGATGGCGGGCAGGCGCACCTCCGCTCGTGCGACGATACTTGCGCTCAGAAGAATTAGAAGCGATAACAATCTCACAAATGTTTGTTGCATAACCGGGCAGAAGACCCACAAAAATGCGCAAAATTAAGAAAGAACGTGTTTGGAGCTTTATTTTTCCGAGAAAGCCTTGCCTCAAAAATCAGAATTCATTGCTGGATCGGGTCAGTACAGAGAGCGGTAGCGACCTGGTCAGTGATCAGCATGCGATGTTTCTAATGATTCTTGATTACGTAGTGTCTTAGTTTGAGCTTCTTCTCTGTGCAACCTCTGTGTTCTCTGTGTCTCGGTGGTGAGTATTAATCAAAAATTACTCAACCACAGAGGCACAGAGGACACAGAGGTTGCACAGAGAAATCTAAACCAAGAAACCATCCTTGATTCCGATGGTTTGACCAGGTCGCTACCGCTCCCTGTACTGACCCGATCCAAGCGCCATCCCGAGTTTTGAAGCAAAGCCTATCCGAGACGGTAGTCAAAAACAAATCGGCCGACTTGTATCGTTCCGCGGCCGCCCGTCGCTGGCTGAATTAACAGCGCCCGCACCATCGAGCTCTTGCGGTTCCGAACTGCTTCAACCTCACCGACGGTGTCGCCGCTCGATGCTCGGTAAAAGGTTACCGTGATGCTGTCGGGCGTCTTGCGCTGATAGCCGAAGACATACTCGCCGGGCTGTAGCGAGAAGTCGCCCACCTGAATCGGCACCTGAACGATGAAAAAATGAGAATACTTCCCTTCCGCGGAGTAGCCGGCCGTGATCATCACCACCCCAGCGATAAACTTGCCGCGTCCATCCGTCACGCCTGACGCGGTGCGAAATTCAGTTTCGATGTTTTCTTTGATTACCGGAGCGCGCGCCGGAATTATTTTCCTCAATTCCGCATCAGACGCAAGCCGCCAACCCGCCGCCGCAGCGGCGTTAGTTAAGAAGAATGCAAAGACTAACAACACCACGGATAAATCTGCGTTCATCCGCGTAAATCCGCGGCTAATTTTTGACTGTTCGTGCAAAGCCCCTCCACGCCAAGTCGGTGCCGGGAATGTTAAAGTATCGCCCGGACAAATGCATCGTTTAAATTACTTTCGAGCTGCCGTGGTTTTTCTGCTCCTCGCCGGCACTCGTACCTTTGCATTGGACCCGAACAGAAATCTCAACCAGTTTGGTCACCAGGTTTGGCTGACTGAAAACGGTTTACCGCAGAACACGGTCCAGTCAATCATCCAGACAAATGACGGCTATCTTTGGGTCGGAACCCAGGACGGCCTGGCACGTTTTGATGGACTGAACTTCACCGTCTTCGATAAAGAAAACACACCCGCATTCAAGAGCAACGACATTCGCTTTTTGCATGAAGACCGGCAAGGGCGGTTATGGATCAGCACGTCTTACGGACTCATCTGCCTGCACAACGGACAATTCACGGCTTTTACAGTAAGCGAGGGTTTGCCGGACAACAGCGTTGGGCCAGTGGTTGAAGACACGAACGGTAACGTCTGGATCGGAACGGCCGGTGGTCTAAGTCGCTTTGAAAACGGAAAGTTCAAAACGTTCAGCGTCGAGCATGGACTCGCGCGAAACGTAATTCAAACGTTGTACGCCCGCGCGAACGGCTCTGTGTTGGTCGGCACATCCGCCGGTCTGCAAACTCTCAAGAACGATCAATTTAGTACACCAAACATGCCCGCCGGCATGCTCGCAGGCAACCTCACCTCAATCGCCGAAACTGGCAGTGGCTACTTATGGCTTGGCACACTCGACGGGCTCTTTGAAGTTGATAACGAAGGACGACAGTTGACCGTTCCGCTGCCCAACAGCCGCGTCAGCGCGTTGCACATCGATCGCGAAGGCGCCCTGTGGATTGCAACTGCCGGCGGATTAGCGCGTTTGCGAGGCGACCAACTCGAAACTTTTACGGCGTCCGGCGGTCTGTCGAGTAACCTCGTGCTTTCAATCTTTGAAGATCGTGAAGGCAGCATTTGGATCGGCACCGAAGCAGGCGGGCTGAATTTACTAAAGAGCAAAAAGTTCACGACCTACACTACCAAAGATGGACTACCGAATGATCTCGTGAAAGCAATTTACCAGGACGCGCAGGGCGGGATCTGGATCGGCTCAAACGGCGGCGGACTCACACTTTTCAAGGATGGAAGATTCCAGACCTGGACCACCCGCGATGGTTTATCGAGTGACGTGGTCCTATCGCTCGCCGGCGACACGCAAGGCACACTGTGGATCGGAACGCCCGACGGACTCAATCGTTTCAAAGACGGAAAGTTTCAAACCTTCACTTTCGCGGATGGACTCTCAAACGATCTGGTCCGCTCCGTGTTCGTCGATCGCAACGGTATGCTGTGGGTGGGAACGCGCGATGGTCTGAACAGCTTTCGCGATAATGAATTCACTACCTACACCACCCACGACGGACTCGCGAACAACTTCATCGGCGCGATTTATGAAGACTCGAAAGGCAATCTCTGGGTCGGAACTCTCGGCGGCTTGAGTAAAATCAAGGACGGAAAATTTCAGACCTTCACCACCAAAGACGGTCTCTCGAGCAACACCGTGATCTCGGTCTACGAAGACGCTTCAGGCGACCTTTGGATCGGGACCAACGGTGGCGGTCTCGATCGTCTGCGCGGCGACAAGTTTGTTTCATTCACTAATCGCAACGGTCTTGCGGCCGACGTTGTCTATCGCATTCTCGAAGACAAGCAACAAAACCTTTGGTGCAGCTCGAACAAGGGGATCTTTCGCGTCAGTAAAAGTGAACTCGAGAGTGTGGCCAATGGCGCAACTACAAATCTTAATCCCGTTTTTTATGGTCCTGCGGATGGCACGTTGACGCGAGAATGCAGTGGTGGAGGACATCCGGCGGGCTGGAAGACGAGCGACGGCCGCATATGGTTCGCAACTATAAAAGGACTCGCCGTCATCGATCCGGAACACATTCCACTCAATACGTCTCCGCCACCTATCGCTGTCGAACAGCTCTTCGTCGACAATCAATCGATTCCGTTGACGCAAAAGCTGACACTGCCGCCCGGTCTCGCACGGCTCGATTTCTATTACACGGCGCTTAGTTTTATTGCACCTGAGAACGTGAGGTTTAAATATAAACTCGAAGGATTTGATGAAAACTGGATCGATGGCGGCGCGCGCAGAGTTGCGTCGTACACAAACCTGCGGCCCGGGAATTACAAATTTCGCGTAATTGCAGCGAATAACGATGGCGTTTGGAACGAGACCGGCGCCGCCGTCGATTTTTATTTACAGCCGCGGTTTTATCAAACTTACTGGTTTTATCTGATTTGTGTTCTGCTGTTGGCAGCGACAGCCTGGCAGCTCTACCGGCTACGCGTGAGACGCATAGCTGTGCAGTTTCGCGCTGTTAATGATGAACGTAACCGGATCGCGCGTGAGATTCACGACAACCTTGCTCAGGACATTCTCGGAATCTCTGTGCAGCTCGAACTCGTTGCGCGACTGATGCCGGCGGCCGCCGAAACAGCGAAAGCGCATCTGGACCGCGCGCGCATGTTGGTGCGCAACAGCATGACCGAGGCGCGGCGTTATGTTTGGGATCTGCGTTCTCAGGAATTGCAAAAGAAAGATTTACCAACCGCGCTCCGCGACACAGCCAGGCGTCTGACCGCGGAGAGTGATATCGAGACGGTCGTTGAAGTGGCTGGACCGCTGCGGCCATTGCCAGTCTCAGTGGAAAGTAATCTGTTGCGCATTGGACAGGAAGCAATTAACAATGCTGTGAAACATGCTCGGGCAAACCGAATTGACGTGGCGTTCAACTTCGATACGCGCAGCGTGCGACTCAGCATTCGTGATAACGGGCGCGGTTTTGACCCCAGTCAACAGATCGCTGACGGTCATTTTGGGTTGATCGGAATGCGTGAGCGTGCGGAACAAATTGGCGGCGTGATATCAGTACACAGCGCAATCGAAGGCGGCACGCAGATCGCGGTTGATGTGCCGTTGAATGAGTAGCGAAGGATTCAAACGCATGATTCGCATAATGGTGATCGACGATCAGGCCGTAGTGAGACAGGGATTCGTTTCGCTTATCAACACGGTCGCTGACATGGACGTAATCGCGCAGGGCGTGAACGGGCAGCAGGCGGTGGAGCTTTACCGTGAGCACCAGCCGGATATCACCTTGATGGACCTGCGCATGCCGGTGCTGAGCGGTGTCGATGCAATCGCACAGATCCGGCGTGAGTTTCCCAACGCGCGCATCATTGTGCTGACGACCTATGATGGTGACGAAGACATCTACCGTGCCCTACAGGCTGGCGCTCAAGGCTACTTGCTGAAAGACATGTTTTTCGAAGAGCTCGAAGACGCGATCAGAAAGGTCCATGCGGGCGCACGTCGCCTGCCGCCCGTGGTTGCGGAACGCTTAGCAGAACGGATGGGCGCCTCGGAACTGACGCTGCGAGAGCTCGAGGTCCTTCAGGAGATTGTGAATGGCAAGAGCAACAAGGAGATCGCGAGTTCGTTACGGATCAGCGAAGCCACGGTGAAGAGTCACGTCAACAACATCCTCGGCAAGCTCGGCGTCACCGATCGCACCCAGGCCGCCACGCGCGCCCTCCAGCGCGGCATCGTCCATCTTTAGCCACAAAAAGGCACAAAAAGCACAAAACAGAACAGGCGGGACCACGTCGTTGGCCCATTTAGCTGTTCTGTTTTGTGCTTTTTCTTTCCAGCACATTGGGATCCTAAGCTTAGAATTCCACGTGGACAAGTTGTCG
>JADMIO011200108.1_pt1 | contig 70329 bp, 54 predicted proteins | sample 8958161 | NCBI WGS metagenome assembly JADMIO01 (sample SAMN16585339, study PRJNA669376) | soil metagenome | isolation source: Crop rotation soil | place: USA: Cullars Rotation, Alabama | collected 2011 | reverse complement strand
GCCGCGACTTCAAGTCACGTGAATTCCAAGCTTCGGATCCCACTGTGCTGGAAAGTCGTGGGGATATAGGTCCTTTACTTCCTGTGCAACTTCCTCGAAGCTCTTAAATCCTTCACCTTTGTCTTCTGACCAGTCCCGCACGTCCCCAGACTGGGAGAGATAGCTATTCAGCTCAGTAGCACGTGTGCTCGACGCAGCTCCAACATCCGAACGAAACTGCGCCTCCGTGATTTCACGGCGCAAGAATTGCTTAAGTGCCAACTTGTGGGCATCGCCCATGAGAAAGTTATTCTGGTGAACTAGTGCCCTGAACGCCTTCTGACGCACCTTAGCGGCCTCTTCGAGCTGGCTCTTCATCATCAGCTCGCACAGATCATCTACTAGGATAAAGACAGCACGCGCGTTGATCGCGGGAGAGAGAAGGTAGAATTGGCAGGCGTTCTGGGCCAAGTCCAGCAGGTCGTTGATCCGCCGCTTCAGCGCCTCTTGAGCTTGAGGCATTATCCGCCTCCCTCAATCCGTTGCTCGACCCGCCGTTTGGCGGTCTCAACTAGCTCTTGAGCATCATCAAGTGCAGAGATCGACTCTTTCACTTTTCGCGATATCTCATCACGAAGGCGCTCAGTCAGCATCGGTATCAATAGGTTGCGCACGTCCTCGTTGGTAATGTGCCCCACAGTGTGGGCTATAGTCATTTGCCGTAGTAATTGCGCTTGGCCGACTTGGCTATTAAGCACTAACATCACGTATTCCGCACTGAAGGGTGCGTCAGGCCCCAGGGTAACGCTGCATACTCGCTGGTTGACGTAAGTCGCTTCGCGCAGCAGGGAGGCGTAGAAATAATTCACACCATCCATTCCAACGACGAGGTCACCTGGACTTGCCTTAGACACTTCTTCTCCTCGCGCATAAGCGGCGTCAAGGCGTGTCAAGTCGGCATTGTTTATTGTGCCAGGCTTGCAATCGCGTATCCGGACGAAGGGCTCACCAACCTGACTCTCCTCTTGAAAGTACTCGCTTCTCCATGCATAGCCAGACGAGATTCTCGCATGCTTACCTAGGACCCTGTGCGACGAGTTCCTTACACGGTCCAGGATAGTCATATAGCCGGCATGGTAGTACTGTGCGTCAAACCTCCCAGCGTGAGCTACAGCTTGAAAGTCTCGCTCATAAGTTATCGCCTGCATGTTGGGTTGGCTCCGCAGGTTTAGTGCGTCTATTAAGAGTGATTCGGCCTCGGCATAAATGCTTTTCGAGTCGAGCCGCTTGTTGTATGCTTGTCGCACTAGTCGACCGCAACTGTTAAGGTCCTCCCCTAGAGGCACGAGTAAGCGTTTTATACTGTCAACAAACAGGTTCAACTGCACATTGCCCGTCGCCTCACGCAATGTCTGGGCGCGCCCAAAAAGGGTGTTAAAGAACAAAGACAAGTAGTAGGGGTCAACGTCTTCGCGTTCAGGGCGAATACGTATTATTCCTAAGTGCCTGTCCATATTAGCAGGCAGAACTTCCTCATTTACTACCGCCGCGTGACCGATTGTACCAACTGTTGTTAGAAGAACATCATTTAGCCTCGCCCGCGTCCGTGGATTAGCCTCGTCCTGTTTTACACTAATCTGACCCGCTCCATCTAACACAAAGTAGTTGTCTTTAACGCACTTGGCAGATAGGTACCGTACGCCTCCGCCATCCACCCATTCTGGAGACGCATGGATGCCATCGGTCACATCCGCAAATGTGAAGACAGGGACTGCATTCATTGCGTGAAGTCTTCCTATGGCGTGAAAGAAGTGCGGCTGGTAGTACTCTGCATCAAGGCGTATATTGGGTAGATTGCGATAGTCGACCTCGCTCCAGACAGCCATTACTCATTCTCCTCTGAAGCAAAAGGGAAGCTGTGCTTACGAGCGAACGACTCGAACGCTTCGGCAACAGTGCTACGCTGTGGAAGGTCTTTAAGAATCTCTTCGAGTTGCGCCTTGTGAGCAGCCAAGAGGTGTGGACTCTTTGCGTCTCGCTTACAAAGGCGTTGATACTGTTGATTCAGCACACGACGCACGTCATATAGGTCTTGATCCACAATCTCGTGACCGAAGAGGTCGTATAACCTTTCGCCATTCTTATCCTGTAGGTAGATGTAGTTGCCACTGTTGTCCTTGCCACCATACATGCTCGTGGCAAAGAAAATTGGATAATTGTCCAGACGTGGATTGTACGTGGAGGAATCTTTATCCTCGTCCCACTTCTGCAGGAACAGGACACTCGTCTTTGTGCCAGTGTATGGTCTAAAAGTGTTGCCGTGAAGGCCAACGACCGCCAGAATTCGCGCGTGCTCGGCAATGAAGGACCGGAGACGTGCATCGGACACATTGTTAAATCTGCCTTGTGGCAGTACTATTGCCATGCGTCCGCCGGGCTTCAGGAATTGTAGGTTCCTCTCTAAAAACAGAATGTCACGTGACTGACGGTCACTCCATTTTCCAGAGTCCTGAAAAACGAATCTAAAGGGCGAGCCGGCATATTTTGCCTTTTGTGTCGGATCGCTGATTTTCTGAACGTCAATGGCGCGGGTCTGCTTTGCCAATTCGTAAGCGCGCAGGATGCGAGTGTCGGAGACATCGCCTGCAAACGGCGGGTTAGTCATGACAATATCAAACGCGAACTCGCGCATCGCCTTCTCATTGTCGTCTCTCTTCACGTACGAACTAAACTGCCGCAAGCGTTTTTTAAGTGCAACTCGGGCTTCCTCGTCCCAAGTGTGTGGCGCAAGCGTGTTTACGCGGTATACATTTGTTCGTCCATCGCCAGCGATAAGGTTAAGTGCGCGAGCGACTTTAACCGCACGCGCGTCGAAGTCGAGCCCATACACATATTCCGCAGCGTAATCAGCTTGATCTTTGTCAGGCCCATCGCTCGTAAGCTCACCACCCCAAACGTGGAACATTGTGTGCACTGTGAAGCCGCAACTGCCAGCAGCCGTGTCAATGACGTACTCTCCGTCACGAGGATTAAGCATCTTTACACACATGTCGATGACATAGCGAGGCGTAAAGTACTGTCCCTTGTCGCCTTTGGCAATCTTGACCGTCAGATACTCGAACGCATCATCTATAACCTGTAGATTGGAGTTGAACAGCTTGATGTCCTCTAGGAATGAAACACATGTCCGCAGAGCATCAGGCAGTAAGTCGATCCGGTCACCGGTCAGAAATACGCCGGGCCACTTCTTCTTAGCTTCCTCGAAGAGGCCGTTGATACGCTGATAGATGTGAGAATCAGAGTCACCGTAACCCCTGAACTCTACAAAGTGGCCCTTGCGCTTGCGGGCTTGGGATTCGTCGTACAGCTTGGCATAGATCAGTTTGAAGACCTCTTCGAATGCGTCGACCCCTGCATTGGCAAGCACCAGGTCCTCCAAGTCCTGGATGATCTTTGTTAGCGTCCATTTCTGCGTTACGAGCTTGTTGATGCGCGCCAGTTCCTCAATGGAAACGCGCTTGTCGAGTATGTCGGAGATGGTCTGAGTTGCATCAGGTAACGCCGACAGGGAGTCATAGGAGTAACGTCCTTGCTTGTTGGCACGGTGCAATATCACTTCTTCGCCGCCGTTCGTCCAAACAGCGGCGGCCGCGTTGGTCGCGTTACAGTAGGACTTTAGCTGATCCAAACCGTCCTTGCGGAGCGGCTTCTTAACTTCAACAATAAAGTAGATTTCCTCAGGGTTCTTCTCGTCAAATACGACGATATCAGCGCGCTTATCATGGACGCTTGAGCCAAACCAGATACCGCGCTCAACGGCGATGCGCGAAGGCTGATAGCCGTAGCGGTGAATGAGTCGGTGAACATACAGTTGCCTGACTATCTCTTCAGGCTTGGCCAGTCGCTCTTTCCCGTCGATGAAGTCTTTTACATATGCACGGCCTTTTTTGTCGAGGAGCTCAAGCGCGGAAAGCTCCTGAGGGCCGAAGATGGTGAGGGCATAGCCTGAGTTCTGAATGATATCATTGATAGAGTGTGCCATGGTAGTAGAATGGTATAAGCGGAGACGCGGCTCGATGAAGTATTTTAACCGGTGGCGAGTGACTTTGGAAACGATGGCCCCCACGTTATGGCATTGGCGGAGCCCTATCTACCCGCTCTTTGGTTGGCCACAGCGAGACGAAGCGTCGGAGCCATTGTCGGCCGGTAGTTGCGGTACTGGGTTGTTCGCAGTCTCGGCGCGCTCACGTTCCAGCCGCGCCAGGCGCTCGCGCTCGAAGCTGGCCAGGGTGTAGACCGGGTAGCGCTTCTCGGTCGAGGGAAACAGTGCGCCATCGGGATAGGCGCGACCGTCGGAGATGAAACTCATCATACCCCCCCTTTGGATTGACGATTGACGATTGTTGATTGACGATTGAAGAGGCCAGGCTGTGGCGGGCTCTCAGTTCACGCCGTCGCTGCCATCGTGGCTGACACCGGGCGCAGGCGCGAATGCGTTGCGCTAGGCATGCCACTTCTCCGCGTCGCTCAATTTCCATCCTTGAGGCGTCTGCAGAAAATAGAATTGAATCATCCCATTGGGCGTGGCCCAGAGCCAGTAGGTCTGCTGTCGGTCCTCATCTATAAGCCAGCCGGTCGTGACCGCACCAACTCCCCCAGCGGCCCACATCTTCCAGAAGGACAGCCAGTCGTTATGCTGATCATACGTGGCTCCCAGGTCGTGCAGCGCAGCCAGGCCTTGCGGCGTAGTCGTCTGGCTCAAGGCGAGGCCGTCACTGGCCTGCATGGCTGTGCGCACCGCCAGGCAAGCCGCAGCCGGGGAGTTGCTATTGACGTGGTGCACCACCGCGAACAAGACCACGGGGAGGAGCGCCAGCACGCCCCGGTGCACTTTGCATAATTTGTATGATCGGAAACGATTCACACGGTGATCTGAGATGGCCTTGACCGTAGGGTTTGCGGTGTGGCGGTTGTGCCAGAATAGGTTGAGCCTGATCCCGCAGCGTCCTACCGAGCAGGTTCACCGCCCCCGTCCCATCGGGCGACGCCGTCAAAGTACAGGCGCTAAAATATCTCCGGTCGAATTGACCATCAAGTGTTGAGTGACCGTCTTGGCACGCGTTTCGGGGTTGACTTCGACAGTCGCAATGGCCGCCCCACCATCGTCTTTGCCGTCTGGTCCCACGCTGTAGAGCCGATAGGTATCGCCTTCACGTTTGTAGATAAGCGGTGCGCCATCGGGTGAAAACGGGTCGAGCGCGGTGGGAAAACCATCGGGATAAGCGCCGGCTTCCAGTTTGTGCGCGCGCAGTTCGAGCGCGTATTGCAGCAGACGATCTTGCAGCGCGTGGCTCTCATAGATGAAGCGAATGTCCGGCCTTTCCATGATGGCTCGCTCCATGGCCGTGACGAAGTCGACATTGAGGGGCAAGCGGAGGACTTTGGCCGCTTGAAACGGCAGCGCCGCGATTTCGATAGCCGCGCCATAGAAGCGCTCGTTGCTCTGGCGTAGCGTGGCGGGTGTCAGCGCCAGGAACTCACGGACCTGAGCGTCGCCCCGCGCTCCCTTATCCACTCCAAAATCTTCTAGCAGCTCGTCACGTCCCTTATCCGTGGCAAGAGTCTCCTTGTTTTGCAGCATCCGCAGAGCAATTTCATAGGAATACGCACGTTCCGTCCTTAACATGACGGCGAACGCCGGGCGCCGGGTCTCAATGGCCGCCAAACGCGCGGCGGCAGCGCGGCACGTCGGGGCGTCGAGCGGCGCCACGACCGCCTCGATTTTAGCTGCCCCGAGGCTTTCGAGGGCCGCTCCCACCATCATGTCGATGAACGTGCCGTCCGCCACCGCAACGCCCAGGTCGATGCAGTCGAGACGTGAGTCGAGGGCGCCAACAAAATCGTGGTCCGCCGCCCGCACGTTCGACTCGCTCACCAGGACACGCGCCAGTTGACGATAACGTCCGTTGTAATTGTTGAGGTCGAAGGGGTACGGCCCCATGTCGAGCGGCAAGTCATTGACCCGCGGTCGCTCGATTCCCATCTTGAGCGCCGTGCGCAGCAGCTTGAGGGGCTCGCTCTGCTGCGCCACAACCGCGCGGTCGTAAGCGAGCTGCTGCGCCGGTGTCATAGCGGGCGCCCACTTCGGCAATGTCCGGTTATCGGTATTGAAAGCTTCCGCAGCTTTGAGCAGCCAGTAAATTCCGGTGCCGGGGGCCACTCGGTTCGAGTGTCCGGCGGCTGGGGCGATCGCGACGGGCCGAGCCGGCTGGACACCGACGGGCTGATCCGGCTGGACACGGACGGGCTGAGGCGGTTGGCCACTGGCGGGCAGACGCGAGAACGTTGACAACCCCAGGGCGACGGCAGTGAGGCGGAAACAGCGAAGACTACGGGCGAGTTGAGGCACGGGCTATCTCCTCAATGGCAGTGGGTGTGGACGAGCGCCACTGAGATAGCACAATCATACCAGTTTTGGCACGTTCATGCCACATGTGAGTCGAAGTGACTTCCCCTGTGTGTTGCCTGTGCTCTGGCCATCCGCGCCCACGCCACGTTACGAGTCGCCCCCGACACTGGCGGGCAGGAAGCATTCATACTCGACGCAGACCGGCACGGCTCCCATTGCAGATTGCCGATTGCGGATTGCAGATTGAAGAGGCAAAGCCGGGGCGCGGCGTCAATTCACACTGTCACCTCCGTCATGGTTGGTGCGGTGCTCATGTGACGCGGCGTCACGCCCCTGCACGAGGTGACTCAGGGGCCACACGCGTTGAATCAGCACACTGCGGTAGTGGCCCACCTGCCCCGGCCCGGCGCCTTCGAGGCGTCCTTCCACGACCAGGCCCGGTTCCCGTAAGGTCTGGTGGTGCTGCTCGTAGGTGGGCGGGGTGACGGCGGTGGGGATGCGGCCGGACTCATCTTCCAGCACCAGGAAGGCCATGCCTTTGGCCGTGGGCGGGCGTTGCCAGGAGATGACCACGCCGGCGGTGCGCACGCGGCGGCCGACGCGCTGGCTCAGCAGCTTGCGAATCGGCGTCGCGCCGAGACGGTCGAGATAGGGGCGGTGCAGCGCCACGGGGTGCGGTCCCGTCGTGATGCCTTGCGTGGCCAGGTCCCAGGCGGTGGCTTCGGCGACCTGCAACCGGCGCAGCGGCGGCATGGCCTCGCGCGGAAAAACTTCCGCGGCCAGCGCCAGTTGCTCCTGGCCGCTGGCGCCCAGGCGGCGTGCCAGCAGGCCCAACTGCCACAGCACCGCGCGGCGCTCGCCCCACACCGCGCAGGCCCCGGCGCGGGCCAGGCCCTCCCAGGCGTCCCGGTGCATTGGCACGCGCCGATACAGGTCTTCCAGGTCGCTAAAGGGGCGCGTCGCGCGTTCCAGCACGATGGTCGCGGCCTGCGCCGCGCTCACCTGTTTCACCTGCGTCAACGGCACGCGGATGGCGCCCTGTTCTAGCCGATACTTCACATCCGAGCGCAGGATGTCCACCGGCAGCACCGTGACGCCGCAGTGCCGCGCTTCTTCGAGCACGGTTTGCATGGGGTAGAAGCCCGGCTTGTGCTCCAGCACGGCGGCCATGTAGGCGGCGGGGTGGTGCGCTTTGAGGTAGGCCGTCTGATACACCACCTGGGCGAAACTGGCGGCGTGCGAGCGGCAGAAGCCATAGCCCACGAACTTGGCGACCCGGTCGAAGACCTGGTTGGCGGTGGCCGGGGCGACGCCGTGGCGGGCGATGGCGCCCTGCACGAAGCGGGCGCGCATGCCTTCCATTTCCTCCGCCGAGCGGAACTTGCTCATCAAGCGGCGAAACTCATCGGCCTCTTCCAGCGACAGCCCGGCGAAGACATGCGCGACCTGCAGCACCTGCTCCTGATAGAGAATGATGCCATAGGTATCGGCCAGCACCTCGCGCAGCGATTCGTGCGGATACTCCACGGCTTGCAACCCGCGCCGGCGCAACACGTAGGGGTGCACCATGTTGCCCTGCAAGGGGCCGGGCCGGAACAGCGCGATCTGCGCAATGAGGTCATCGAAGACCTGCGGCTGCGAGCGCGAGATCAGGTTCCACTGGCCCGGCGATTCGATCTGGAACACGCTCATGGTGTGCCCGGCCCGAATCAGCTCGAAGGTTGGCTTATCGTCCAGCGGCAGCGCATCAATGTCCGGCACGGCACCGCTTTCAGGTGCGGCACCGCCGGCGGGCACGCTGTTGCTTTCGATCTGCAACAACTCCAGCGCTTCGCAGACCACCGAGAGCGTGCGCAGGCCCAGCACGTCGAACTTAATCAGGCCCAGCGCCTCGACATCGTCCTTGTTGAACTGAATCTGGCGCACTCCATTGGCACTGGTCTGCACCGGGCTGAGGGTGCGCAGCGGCGCCCGCGACAGGATCATGCCGCCATTGTGCAGGGAAAGATGGCGCGGGCAATCGTGCAGCGCTTCGACCAGGCACAGCAGCGCTTCCAGCAGGGGCGACTGGCCCAGGATAGCGGTCATGTCCGCCGCGTGGGTGCGGACGTGGCGCACCGAACCGTGCGGCAGGATTTTGGCGACGCGGTTGATGAGCGGCCGCGGATAGCCCAGCACTTTGGCCATCTCGCGTACCGCCAGGCGCAGCCGGAAGGTGATGACATTGGCGGTCATGGCGGTGTGCGCCGCGCCGAAGCGGCGCTCCATCCAGGCGATGACTTCCGCGCGCCGGTGCGGGGCGAAGTCCACATCAATGTCGGGCATGCCCCGTCGCCCGCTGTGCAGGAACCGCTCGAACAACAAGTGGTGCGCGATGGGGTCCACGCCGGTGATGCCGAGCAGATAGGCGACCACCGAATTAGCGGCCGAACCGCGTCCCGCGCAGCGTATGCCGCAGGTATGTGCGAACTGCACCACTTCGCGCACCACCAGGAAAAACTCTTCCAGGCCCAGTTCGCGAATGACGCTCAATTCACGCTGCAAAGTCGTCACGGCCTGGCGCCGCCACCGGCTGTGCGCCGGATACTTCACGCCCAGCGCCTGCCGGCAGATCTCTTGGAGATAACACGCCGCAGTCGTGCCCTCCGGCAAATGCGCCTGCGGCGGCGTGACGCCCTCTGGTAGCAGCTCCACCTCGCACAGCGCGGCAATGGCGCGCGTATTGGCCAGCGCCGCTTTAGCAAAACCCAGGGCCTGCATCTCCGCCGCGGAACGCAGATACGCCTGATCGTTGACGGGCCGCTCCGGGTGTGGGTCGCCCACGTTGAGCCGCAGCCGGGCGCAGGTCAGGGCATCGTAGAGCGCATATCCTTCCGGCGTGGCATGGCGCACCGCATTGGTGGCGACCTGCCAGATGCCATAGGTGCCGGCCAACTCCGCCAGCGCGCCGCGCAGGGCATCATCCCCGCGCCGCTGATGGTGGGTGACCTCGATAAACAAGCGTTGCGGAAAGAGCCGCCGCAAGCGGTTCAGATGCTCATGCACCACGCTGCATTCACGTTGCCGCACCGCGGTGGCCAGTTGTCCGTAGCGGTCGCCGGTCAGGCAAATGAGGCCCGCCGTGCGCCCTTCCAACTGCTCCCACTCCAGCCGCGGTGCCAACCGGTCCGCGTGGGCCAGCGTGAGCAAGTCGCACAGGTTGCCATAGCCCTCGCGATCCGCGCACAACACCACCAGTGGATAACCATCCACCTGCAACTCCGCGCCGTAGATCGGCTTGATGCCGGCGTCCCGACAGGCGCCCGCAAATTGCACCGCCCCCGCCAGCGTCTGCACATCGGTCAGCGCTAGCGCCGCCTGCCCATCCTCCACCGCGGCCGCGACCAGCTCACGCGGCGACGATGCTCCCGCCAGGAAGGAATACCACGAGCGCGTGTGCAGATGAACCATGATGACTGAAGCACGACCGTGAGCTAGCTCTCAATCCCCCAGACGCGACAGCATCCAGCGGCCGGCTTCCCGGTAAATCTCGACCTGCAACACCGTGCCGCCGATGGTGGTCACCACGAGGCGATAGTAGCAACGAAACCGACCACGCAGTTGGGGTGTGGTCCACCACTGGCCGTTGTAGCGCCAACACTCCTCGACGCCGCGGACACGGTAGAGGCGCCGCCGCCAGACCAGCCGCGCGGGCCTCTGATCCGTCGCCAGTCGCACCTGAATCGGTTCCAGATAGAGTTTCATAAGGACAATGCGCTATGGCGAAACGCGCTCGAAGTGGGTACGCAGAACTGTTCTGACACAGGCGTAAGGGAACAGCGTAGTGCTGGGCACTTACCAACTAACCCGTCGCGCCGCGCCGTCATCCTGAGGGAGCTTGCGACTGAAGGATCTATTAGCAGTGTGTCGTCACTCCCAGTAGATCCTTCGGTCGCAAGCTCCCTCAGGATGGCGGTGCGCCATTGTCCACCCATGCCGATATACATTTGCATCCCCGCTTAGTCAAACGTCGGCACCGGCCAGGTCTAACCGGGGCTCACTGCGCCGTGTGGCCGCACGGCGTTTGGCCAATGTGCGGGTCACGGCTCTCCTGCGACTGACTGGCTTCGGCACGTGCGGCGGCCTTAAATCGGCGGCGGTCAGCGGCACCAGACGAAACCCGGCTTCGGGCAAATAGGCGTGCCGGTCGAGGGTGACAATGCGCTGCACCGCACCGGGAAAGCGAGCTTCCAGCGCCGCCAGCACCGCATACACGGCCGGACGGGCCGCGAACAAGTTGTGCTGCACCGCACCGGTATCTTCCAGCCCGCCGAGTTCCACTTCGAGCCGGGTCATAGCCACCGCGAGGGGCGCCCCTCGCCCGTTGGTGCACTGGCTCTGCAGTGAATGCCCGTGCAGTGCATTCTGTAGCATCGCCAATACCAGTCGCGCCTCCGCACGCAGGCGCGGCAACGCGGCGACCGGCTCGCGCAACAGGCGTTTGCGGCTCACCCGGCGCGCGGCGCCGGAGCCAGCACGTCGGGCCTCCAGGCCGATGGTGATGGTGCGGGCGCTGCGGCCGTCCAGTTGGTCTTGCACCTGTTCCAGCAGGTGATCCAGCACCGGTTCCCATTCCCACGGCTCGCACACCGGCTCTTCAAACTCGAAGTGCGCCTGCAGGACCGGCGGCGGCCAGTAGGCCGCGACGGGCCGCACGTCCCGTGCCTGCGCATAGCGAAAGAGCAACTCGCCTTCGGGAAACTGCGCCCGCAGTTGTTGGCGCGTCAAGGAGTGCAAGTCGCCCACAGTGCGCCAGCCGAACCAGCCCAATCGCTCAATGGTGGCGGCGCTGATGCCGACCTCCGCCAGATGATGAATCGCGACTTGAGATAAAAAATCGCGACCGGCACCGGGAGGCACGATATGGAGTTCGCCCGGTGGCGCGGTGAGCGCGGCCAGTTCGGCCGTAGTGCGGTCGTCGGCAATGCCGGCTTGTGCGCCCCAGGCCTGAAGCTGCGCCCTGGCGGCCGTAGCCGACTTAAGCGAAGCCACCGCCAGCCCCGAGGCTAGCGCCAGCCCCGGACGCAGGCTTTCCAGGTAAGGCGTCAGCCCGTAGAGCGTCTGTAATACCTCTTGCCAGGCCAGCGCCATGAGGGCGGCATGATGCGGCAAAGCCGTCGCTTCCGGCAGCAGCGCCTGAGCGCGGGGCAGCGACCATCCCACCTGCACGCCGCTCTCGCGGGCTGCGGGCGAGGCGGCGATGACGCGGCCGCCACGATAGATCAGCAGTGGCGTGTCGCGCCGAGCCGGGTCGCGTCGCTCTAACGCCTGCCCCGCGAGCGCCTGTAAGGCCGGGTCATGACGCGCCGCGGCCCAGGCCGCGAAATCCGGTATCCAGACGCAAAAAAAGCGCAGCATGATGGCCGTTCCCTCAAGGGGTTGCGCGACATCAGGCTACGCGGGTTTTGATAAACTGAACGTAGTATGCCGCAAGGTATATGGCAGGGATAGAGCGCTCGCGCCGCCAAGCTCAAAGCGATCTATCCCTGTGCTTTTACCACCCCAATTTTCTTAAATCGTTCTGCGGATCAAGCCTCGATACACCCCCACGATCTCCACCTGTTTAGCTGGCACCACCAGGTCATCATAGGTAGGATTCGACGCCTTAAGTCGCACCATGCGCTTACCCGGCTGAAAATGCACATGCTTGAGCGTGGCGTCATACGCCCCGTTCTCGCCTTTAATCTGCACCGCCGCGATCCCGCCATTACGCACCTGCCGATCCGGCCGCAACAACACCAGGTCCTGCGGCAGAATGCCATCGCCGGTCATGGAGTCGCCTTTGACGATCAAGAAGAAGTCACCTGGCAGGACCTTCAGACCGTCACCTGGATGGATAAAGGTCTCGCACGACTGCACCGCCTCCGTTAATGGTCCGGCGGGAATACTGCCCAGGACCGGCACCGCCGGCTGCTGCAGCACCTCCGGCACGACCGCCTCGCCTTTGGCCGTAAGTTGATACACCCGCGGCCGGCGCTGCGGGCCGCCGCCAAATCGCGCCACATACTGCTCCCGCTCCAGGGCCGCGAGCATGGCGTCAATGCTGGTCTGGCGTTTTAGCCCCAACTCCTGCGCGAGTGTCGTCGCCAACGGGAACTGACCCGCCACCTGATACCGCCCGATAGCCTGCAACAACCGGATGCGCTTGGCGCTCAATTGCTTCATTGGCTAACCTAACACAGCAGTCTCGCTGCCTCTCGAAAAACTACGGTTTCGGAACCGCAATTTCGATGCCTTGCTTTTTAGCCTAATGCTCGTCCCCGATCCTGTCAAGCGACCTGGCACGACAGCGCCCGCTTTGATGTCAGTGGCACTCTGGGAGAGTTCTAATGAAAAGCAAGCCGAAGTATCTTGAGCTAGGGGAGTAGCCGCGGCCAGGACACTGGCGCTGCGACATCGCCATTGAGTCCGCGGCTCAGCCCGTCCCCGACTCTTCTGCCACGCTCCTTGCTCCGCAAAGGCCGCAGCGCCACACTATCGTTGCACCATCAAGTAGGTGGTTTCCTAATGCACGGCGTTATCAACCTTCTTAAACCGCCCGGTATGACCAGCCACGACGCAGTGGCGGTGGTGCGGCGCGCTACGGGTATCAAACGGGTAGGGCACACCGGCACGCTGGACCCGGCGGCGGCCGGGGTGTTACCGATTTGTGTCGGGCAAGCGACGCGACTGGTGGAGTATTTGCAGGCAGGGACGAAGGAATACGTGGCGGAGCTGACGTTCGGCTACGAGACGGATATGCTGGATGCGACGGGGACGGTAACCGGGACAGGTGATGCCAGCGCCGTAACGCTGGAGACGCTGCGGCACGCGCTGGACGGCTTTCGCGGGACGATCCAGCAAACGCCGCCGCTGTATTCGGCTATTAAACAGGGCGGTAAGAAGCTCTATGAACTGGCGCGTGCCGGCGTCGCGGTGGATGACGTGGAAATCAAGGCGCGTGAAGTCACGATTAGCCGTCTGATGGTGTCGAAGTTCATGGAAAGCACGGGCGATACTTTGCCGCGCGCGATGCTCGACATCGAATGCACTGGCGGCACGTACATTCGCAGTCTGGTACGCGACATCGGCCGCGCCGTGGGGTGCCCGGCGACGATGACGTTTTTGGTACGGAGTCGCAGCGGAGCTTTCCCTTTGCGTGAGGCTATGACATGCGAGCAGGTCGTGGCGGATGCGACGGGGGCTATGCTGCCGATACTGGATGTGCTGCGCTGGTGTACCGGGCATGTGGTGGTTGACGATGAGAATGTGGAGCAACTGGTGCACGGGCGCCGGATTAACGCAACCGTCGGTCCTCGAGATGGGGTGCGGCTGTCTGAGCCTGGTGCTATTATGAAGTGGAAAGAACGCAGGATCAACGCCATAACCAGGAACAATGCGGATCCATCGCGTGTCCTGTTCCTGAACCGATCAGAAACCATCGCGGCGCTGGCTTATCCGGTTTCCCCCGACACGCCGAACAATTATCAGCCCGAGAAAGTATTTCATCTGGCCGAAGGTTGATTCCCTCATCACGACACATGCGCCTGTACGAAACTCTGCCCACGGCTCCACTGCTAACCGCGTGCGCGATGACCATCGGCACCTTCGACGGTGTGCACCGCGGGCACCAGGCGTTGATTGAGACGCTGTGTCAGGAAGCTGCCAGGCGCGACCTGCCGGCGGCGCTGCTGACGTTCCAAGACATGCCGTACTGTTATTTCAACGCGGCGGGTTGTCCGCGGCTGTTGACGCTGAGCGACGAAAAGAATGCGATCCTGAGCGACCTCGGCCTGGACGTGTTGCTCGACGTGCCCTTCGATGCGGCCGTCGCTGAGCAGGCCGCTGAGGCTTTCGTGCGCGAAGAGTTGGTGGCACGGCTCGGGGTGAGATTACTGGTCGTAGGGCCGGATTTCGCGCTGGGCAAGGGCCGCCAGGGCGACATTTCGACGCTGCGGGCACTGGGTGATGAGTTGGGCTTTGAGGTCCTCGTGCTCGAACACAAAGTCGAGGATCGAGAGGAGCCGATATCCTCGACGCGCACGCGAGATGCAGTGGAAGGCGGACGGGTCAGTACCGCCGCGCGGCTGTTGGGAAGGCCGTTCACGTTGAGCGGGCAGGTCGTGTCGGGGCGGCAACTGGGACGCACCATCGGCGTGCCCACTATTAACCTGGCACTGCACCCGCGCAAGGTGGTGCCGGCACACGGCATCTATGCGGCGCGTGCGTATTTAGGAGAAGCCGCGATCTCGCACCGTGCCGCCTTAAGTATCGGCGGCAATCCGACGGTGGGCGGAAGCGGCCTGAACGTGGAGTTCCATGTCATCGGCGAGGACATTGGCGAGGCGCCGCCGACGGCGCGATTGGAACTTATCGAGTGGCTACGCGACGAGCGCAAGTTTCCCAGCCTGGAGGCCCTCGTCGGGCAGATGCGGCGGGACATCGCCCGGGCCGACGAGATTCTCGCTGACGCTTGACGTCGTGGCGGGCGCATCGGCGCAGACGCGGTTGCGGCCTGTGGCCTTGGCTGCGTAGAGATGGGCGTCGGCGGCGGCCAGCATCGCGTCGTAACTGCCACGCCCCAGGTCGTCGTTCAGTCCCATACTCATCGTGACCTGCAACTCGGGATGTATCTCGTGCCACGGGTGCGCCTCGATTAACAGGCGCAGCTTTTCGCATAGCGCCACCGCCTGCGGCAGCGGCGTCTGGGTGAATGCGATCACGAACTCTTCGCCGCCATAACGCGCCACCACGTCGGTCTGGCGCGTATTGCCCTGCAGCAGCTTGGCGATCATGCGCAACACCTGGTCGCCTACGGCGTGCGAGAAACGGTCGTTGATTTGTTTGAAGTGATCAATGTCACCGATCATCAGCGTCAGCGGGTGAGAATAGCGACCCGCCTGCGCGTAGGCCGCAGCGGCCTGCTCGCCGAAGTGCCGGCGGTTGTAGAGCCCGGTCAATTCGTCGCGCACGCTGAGTTCTTTCAACTGAGTCGCCTGCTCCTGGATCGTCGCGTGCGAGCGCTCCAGGTCTTCGTACGCCTGCGCCAGTTCGGCGCTCATGCGGTTGAAGGCACCGGTCAGCACGCCGATCTCATCGTCCGAATGCACCGCGACTTCCTGATGCAATTCGCCATCGGCCATGGCCTGAATGGCTCTGGTGACTTCGTCGAGTTTGCGGCCCCAGCGGCTGCCGAAGAAGAGTCCTAACAGCGTCGCCAGCAGCGCCGCGCCAGCCACGCCACACCACAGTGCGTGTTGCATCGCCGTCATGTAGCCCTGGTCGAGCGGGTTCAGATTCGGTTCGTCGAGCGGCACGGCCAGTGCCGCGACCTGGTCGTCGACCTTGATCGGCATCGCCTGCGCGCGCAGTCCCGGCGCCGCTACGGTGCCCTTGACATACGAATCGGGTCCTAGCAGAACCCTGCCGTCGGGCCGCAGCAACAGGAAGCGGAAGGGCGGTTGATGCCGCGGGTCGGCGTCCGAGGGGTTCGCGTGCTCGTCACCGTTGGGAGGGGGCGGCCCTCCCGCATCCGGGACTGCAGGTGCATTGGGCGGCGGTGGCGCGTCCGCCATTGGCGCCTCGGCCCGTATCGGCGATGTGCCAAGCCCAACCGCGGCATACGGAGGCGGGCCCATTTTAGCTTGTCGCTGACGCATAAACGCGCCAAACGGTTCGGCGCGCTCCGCCTTGTCCCACGACCCGTACTTGCCGACGTAGGCCGTCACGTCGCCCTGGAATCGAGTAAACGATTCCTTCATGACGATCTGGTTGAACTTCTGCATCAATACCGCACGGGCGATGATGCCCACCAGGGCCACGGCCGCCAAGCTGGTTAGCAGTAATGTCAGCGTGTATTTGGCGCGCAATGATCGCATGTTGTGTCCCCCTTACGACAGGCACGAATCGGCGAATGCTGGCCCTTTCTGGCCCCATTGTTATAATTCTGCCACACGACTTCCTGCAACGTCGTAGCCGCAATGCAAATAAGCGTGAATGAATTGTGAAGAAATGTGACGCAGCGACACGCTCACTCGCCGCGCAGGGCAGGCGCGGGCCTGGCAAAGGCGCCTCTTCGGCTGGTGGCGCCTCTTCGGCTGGTGCAGGCGACGCCATTGGACAGCGAAGGATTCTCACGGCCCCGGCATCTAATGTTATGATTGGAGCAGATACCGATGAGCATCGCGCTGGTCGTTGGCGAAGGTCAGACCTACCCCATACCAGAATCGGATGGGATACTCGTGGCCCGCTGTCGTAACGGAGACCGGATCGCGTTCAGCACCCTGTTGGCGCGCTACCGAGCGCGCATCGTCGGCCTGGCGTTGCAGATCGTGGGGCAGCGCGACGATGCCGAAGACCTCGCGCAGGAAGCCTTCACGTGCGCCTTCACTTCCTTGCGCGCTTACCGCGGCGACGCCGAGTTCGCGACCTGGCTCTATCGCATCACCATAAACCTATGTCTGCAGCATCGCCGTCGGCAGCGACCAAGCGAGAGCTTTGACTCCGACCAGGCAGAGATGATGCCACTGCACGGTGCCGCCCTGGAGTGCAGGGTTACCGACCGGTTGACAGTGACACAGACGCTGCAAGAGCTGTCGGAGCCGCTGCGCCTTGTCCTGATCCTGCACGAGATGCATGATCTCAGCTACGACGAAATCGCCCGCATCCTCAAGATTCCTAACGGCACCGTCGCCTCGCGCTTGAGTGAGGCGCGTCGCAAGTTCAGGGTGCGCTGGCGCGAACTGGAAAGCGAGGGAGACGCATGAAGTGCCGTGAAGTCGAAGCATTGCTGGAACGGTATCTGGACGGGGAACTGACGAAGGGACAAGTGGTGGCGGTCGACACTCATCTTGACGCTTGTGCCTCGTGCGGTGATGCCTACGGAGCGTTGCATGCGTACAGTCACGAAGTGCAAGCCGGGCTGCGCCAGTTTCCTGTGGCGATGGTCCCGCCAGACTTCGATGCGCGCGTCCTCGACGCGGTGCTGGCGCGATCCAGCCGTAGTGGTTCACTGTTCGACTGGTTAGATGGTATGTTGGTGCGGCCGTGGTGCAAGATGGCGCTTACGGGCCTGTTGGGTGTGGTGTCGGGTGCCGCTCTGGTCTTGGGTGTATTGTTAGTGTTCGTGTCGAGGCCGCGCCCTCCCGCTCTCCCGGCAGCGGCGCTGATGCACGGAGGGGTCCCGGGCCTATATGCCATGGGAAGTTTGCAAGCGGATCTATGGCTTAGCGGGGTGGAGCGCGACATGCCACCGGCGGAGCCTGGCGATGCCAGGCAGGCACAGGGGCCGCGACACACCATCCACGCGCCACAGCGTCGGAAGGAGGAGTTGTCATGGCACGACGCACCATCGCGTTCCTCATCTTCGCTACAGTCTGGCTCGTGGTGCTGACTGTCGCGCCGTTGCGACTCACGCTGCACATCAGGTCCACCCACCGCCAGATCGAGCAATCTACATCGGTCCCCGGCCCAGCGGATGGCATCGTTGGCGACCAGTCCTGGCCGCTCGGGCAGTCCGTGTATGAGGATCTGGCGAAACGGTATCCCAGTGACGTTCGTGCCCAGGCACTGGCCATTGACCGGCAAGACCAGTCTTCGCGCCAGCGCTACGACATGCTGTTGCACCGGTTTCATCCAGAGCCGTGGCTGATAGCCATTCGGCTACGCGACGCGCTTCGCATGTGGCCCTACGATGACCGTGTCGCCGGCGACCTGGAGCGTCCGAACCCGGCGCCACGGGTCGCTGGGTTCCAGCCACCAAGAACTACGCTGGATCAACTGGCAAGCGATATCGCGGCTGCCCGGCTCGGTCAGAAGCGTGAGCCGCACAATACTTACTTCGACTGGATGTTAGCCGGCCGGCTCTTCGCCGCTCACCGCGACTTGGAAGCGCTCCAAGTCTTGCACGAGGCGGCACCTAAGCAGGGGTATGATGGTCACGTTTATGACGACGCGCGGACGCGTATCGCTCTGCTGGAACGAATCCGACCGCTGCTCCTGGAAGAGAAAATCCTGATCGTGTCTATGGAGTTGTTGCCACAGTATGCCTATCACCGGCACGTGGCGCGGTTGGCACTGTGGCAGGGTATGCTGGCGCAACGTGCGGGTGACGACCGCCGTGCGCTGCAAATCTACGAGGACGTAGCACGCCTCGGCGCGACCATGCGGCGCGAGGATAAAGTCCTGATCGGTGCCCAGGTAGGTCAGGCTATCAGGCACTCCGCGTGGACACACGTCACGGCCGCAACCGCGCGACAGGGAAGAGCCCCAGAGTTGTTTGCGAAATATGTGGGAGAATTCGCCACGTACGCCACTGCACATGGACGCAAGGATCTGGCGGAGGCTGCTAGGCGCGACGTAGCGTCAGCCCCGTATTTCCGGGCTCGCATTGACACGTACGCCAAGCGCTACGTGTTTGGCATTCCGCTGACAACGCTGAAGCCGGTCCTCTCGTTGGGCTGGCTGGAAGATGTTGTCATGACGCAATTGCAGTGGCTGGGACTTTTGTGGATTGTGTTGGCATTGCTTGCCTGGCTGGGGCGGCGCAAGGTGAGCGCGCGCAGCCTTGATGTCGCTGTCAGTGCAACCGGGGCACTTTGCTTGTGCGCCGTCTTAAGCATCAGCGCTGTAAAGTTGGGCGCGGGATGGGTAGGCTCCGCCTACACCGCGGACGGGTCCGCCATCGATGCAATGCAGGATCGGAACCACCAGTTGGCGTGGCTCATCGTGTTCGCACCGGCCGTGGCCGGCGCCGTGTACTGCTTGGCGGTTGTGGCCTGGCGTCGCCGCAAACATTTCTTCCGCACCTTGGGGAGAGTGCTACTGCCGGAGACCGCGGCGAACGGCGTGCCCGGCCGCGTCCCCGATATGGCCCATCGGACGGTCTCCAGCCCACGAGCGCGACGGTTCAGGCGGCGCCGATGGGTCACCCTGGCAAACTGGGGGCTGCCGGTAGGTCTGTACTTGCTGGCGTGGTTCCTGCAAGGCGTAATCGCCGAGCCTACGAACCCGTCCTTAATTGCCTACGGGCCGACGGTGCTCGTGGCCGTGGGCTGCATGGGCTGGTGGGCGATCTCATGGCGTTGGTTGCGGCGTCCGCGACGCCCCCTGTCGTACGCGTTGTGCTGGTATCGCGACACCATTGAGGCGTTGTTAGTGGTCATGAGCGTGGTGCTCTTAACGCTGTTCGTTGGATCCCTGCCGGTGCGGCATCGCGCATTGGTGGATTTCGAGCATGGTCTGAGCGTCGGTGAAACGGCATTGGCTCTGCCGCAAGTTCCTTAGTTCCTGACACCCCTGAGTTGGTGGTTGACGCTTCCCGTAGCTTGGGCGACACTGCCACAGGCGTACCTTAAATCCCCAATTCAACTCAAGAGAGGTTCAACTCGTGGCAAGACCCAGAAAAGCTGCTCCGGCGGCGACGAAAAGCGCGCGCCCGGCGCGGCGCGCGACGGCAGTACCGGAAACGATTGGCGTTGGCATTATCGGCGCGGGCGGCATCGCGCGCGGCGTACATATTCCCGGCTATCAGAAGCTGCCGAATGTGAAAGTCGTGGCGGTGGCCGATATCTTCGAGCAGACGCGGCGCGAGGCGGCGGAGAAGTTCGACATCGAGGCGACGTACGAAGACTATAACGAAATGTTGCAGCGGGACGACATCCAGGTGGTGTCGGTCACGACGCCCAACTATGCGCACGCCGACGCCACCATTGCGGCGTTGAAGGCGGGTAAGCATGTGCTATGTGAGAAGCCCCTCGCGATGAACGCCAAGGAAGGCGCGGCCATGGTGCGCACCGCCCAGCAGACCGGGATGAAGCTGATGTGTGGCTTCCATTTCCGCTTCACGCCGCAGGTGCAGATGCTCAAGCGTTTCGCCGAGGCGGGCGCGTTCGGCAACATGTATTACGCGCGCACGCAGGCGCTGCGCCGCCGCGGCATTCCCGGCTGGGGCCTGTTCATCAGCAAGGAGAAGAACGGTGGCGGCCCGCTCATTGACATCGGCGTGCACATGCTCGATTCGACGCTGCACGTGCTCGGTTTTCCGCAGCCGGTCGCGGTCAGCGGCCAGACGCACCAGATGTTCGGCAAGCGCAGCGACGTGCTCGGCCTGATGGGCCAGTGGGACTACAAGAACTTCACCGTGGAAGATTTCGCGGTGGCGCAGGTCCGGTTCGACAATGGCTCAACGCTGACCCTGGAATCGAGCTTCGTCGCGAACATGGAAGAGAACGAGAAGATGAGCTTCCAGATCTTCGGCGACAAGGGCGGCGCGCAGTACAACCCGCTGAAGATGTTCAAGGAAGAGAACAAGACGCTGCTCGACATTACGCCCGCCTACCTGCCCGGCAACGTGCAGCCGCACCACGAGCAGATCAAGTCGTTCATCAACTCGGTCGTCAATGACGAACCGGTCTACACGCCCGGCGAGCAGGCCTTGCAAGTGCAGCGCATCATTGATGGCATCTACAAGTCGAGCGAACTCGGTCGCGAGGTCAAGCTGTAGACAATTTTAGCCACAGAATCACACAGAAAGACACAGAAAGAAAACGGCTTTAGCAGGAGGCCAGGAAGAACAGGAAGGCAGGACAATAATCGAGGCAGCGGTATCGACTGGCAGGCTCAGTAGATCACCGATTCTGAGGGGTTAGGGAAGCGGTGTCATTCCGAGCGGAGGGTCGAGGGAGCCCGGCGAGTGAGGATCCGCAGTCGAGGAATCTTGCTGCCGCTACAGTATCGCATGCAGGATTCCTCGGCTGCGCTGCGTTCGTGCCTCACTCCGCTCCGCTCGGAATGACATCACTCCTTTTGACTCCAAGTTTGGAAATCGGTAATCTACTGAGGCTACACATCTTAACGGTGTCGCCAATTCTTCAGAGCGCTTTCCTACGCTCCTGTTCTTCCTGGCTTCCTGCTAAAGCCGTTTCTTCCGTGTCTTTCTGTGTGATTCTGTGGCCTAAATCCATAACCTGAGCGCGCGTTCGGTAGCGTCGGCGAGGAGGTCGGCGGTGCGAGCCATACAATCGGCGAGGGGCATGGGGCGGTCGGGCAGGGGTAGCGCGGCCAAGATGCCGAGTTGTTCCAGTTCTGTGCCGTTGAGCTGAACCGTCCCGCCGAAGGCGATGACGGGGACGCCTTGGCCAGCTTTAGCGGTGCGCGCGGCGCGGGCGACGCCAGCCAAGGCTTTGCCGCTCTGCGTCTGGGCGTCAATAGCGCCTTCGGCGGTGAGGACGAGGTCGGCAGTCTCCAGTTTCTCGACGAACCGGGTGGCTTCCAGCACGACCCGAATGCCGGGCGTCAGGGTGGCGTTGAGAAACGCCATCAGGCCGAAGCCCATGCCGCCGGCGGCTCCGGCGCCTGGTTCGTCGCGGCGGTCACGGTGGATGGTTTGCGCTGTAACGTCGGCGAAGTGATGCAGAGCGGAGTCCAGTTGCGGCACTTGCTCCGGCGACGCCCCCTTCTGCGGGCTATAGACGCAGGCTGCGCCCTGGGGGCCGCAGAGCGGGTTGATCACGTCGCACAGAACCGTAAGGCGCGCGTCGCGCAGGCGCGGGTCAAGTTTCGATAAGTTGATGCGTGCTAAGGCGCTGAGTGCGGCACCGCCGGGAGGTAGTTCCCGGTCATGGTCGTTGAGGCACTGTGCGCCCAGCGCGCGCAAGGCGCCAGTGCCGCCGTCAGTGGTGGCGGAGCCGCCAATGCCAATGAGCAACTCGCAGCAGCCGGCGTCCAACGCGGCGCGGATGAGCTGGCCGGTGCCGTAGGAAGAGGCGCGCATGGCATCGCGTCGCAGCTCGGGGACCAGCGTTAACCCGGATGCCTGGGCCATTTCGATGACGGCAGCACCAGATGATAAGATGCCCCAATGGGCTTGGACCTCATCGCCGAGTGGACCTTGAACGACTGTGGATTGGGGCGTGCCATTGGCGCCGCGCAGCAGGGCTTCGACGGTGCCCTCACCACCGTCGGCGAGCGGCACGGCAACGAATTCGCACGCTTTATCACCGAGTGCCCGGCGGGCGCCCTGTTCCATAGCCGCGCAGGCCGCCGTGGCGGAGAGAGAGCCCTTCAGGGAATCCGGCGCGAGTAGGATGCGGAGCACAGGCAGACAAGGTCCGCGGCGTCCCGAGTAGGCGTCGCGGTCAGGACTTTACTTGCTGATTGCTGGAACTGGAGCGCTTGGGCCGCCGCATGGCGCGGCGTCCCGACGAGTAGAAGAAATCGGCGACCGTATAGACCGCGGTGATGACAATCAGCGTGCGCAGAATGAAGAACACCGTGTGCTGTGGCACGAAAATCATCTGCATGAACAAGTCCAGCGTGGACAGGTGCTGTGTGAGATGTGGCTGCAACGAGGCCCACGCGAAGTACAGGCCCACGTACAAAATGAAGGCGCCGACCAGAACGATAATGAACATGAGAAACCTCGCAACCTTGAAGACGGTCGGCCCGGACCCGTCACTGCAGCATAATGCAACAACTTGACCCAACCGGGAGTCGAAACCAGGCGTCAGCGGCTCGAACTGGCGATACTGGCAGCCATTTTACCACTTATTCGATGTCACAACCGCTTCCCTTAGTTCGACAGGCCCCGGCCGAGGTGCTACGGCGCGGCCTTCCGGCGCCTGTCGGCCTTCCGGCGTCTGCCGGCGGGCCAGCCTCGTCGCGCCAGCCGACCTTCGCGCTCTATACGCTGGGGTGCAAAGTCAACCAGTACGACTCGCACCAGATTGCACGGATGCTGGTGCAGCGCGGCTTTCGTCGCGTGGAGTTTCGCGAGCGCGCCGACCTGTACGTGATTGACACCTGCACCGTCACCGCCGAGGCCGACCGCAAATCACGCAAGGCGGCAGGTCGCGCCCGACGCAACAATCCCGACGCTGTGGTCGCTATCACCGGCTGCGCCGCCACCTATTCAGCCGCGCAGTTCCACCGCGTTGTGCCCGACGCCCTGGTGCTGCCCAATGCGCGCAAAATGGAGTTGCCGGAACTGGCGCTTCAGGCTTTGCAGCAGCACGAAGACTGGGCTGTGGCGTACGCCGCGTATCGTGACGAGTTCGCTTCCGAACCGGTGCCCCACGCGACGCGCGAACGCGCCGTTATCAAGATTCAGGATGGATGCAACCATCGCTGCGCGTTCTGCATTATCCCCACCGTCCGCGGCGCGTCCGTTACTAAGCCGCGCGAAGCGATCATGGCGGAGGCACGCGCCTTTGTGCGCGAGGGCGCCCGCGAACTGGTCGTCACCGGCGTCTCGATGGGCGATTGGGGCCACACTCCCAACACTGCCGCCGCTGGCGCCCGCCCGTATCGCGGCAATGGCGAGCTGTGCTCGTTACTGGAGGCGCTGACCACCATCGAAGGACTCGAACGCATCCGCGTCTCGTCACTCGATCCCGCCGATGTGGACGATGAGTTTCTGCGGACGGTGGCGCACACGCCAAAGATTTGCCCGCATATCCACCTGGCGCTGCAGGGTGGTTCCGCCGCGACGTTGCGCCGAATGCGGCGCCGCTACACTCCTGAGTTGTTCCTGCGCGTGGCCCGCCGCTGGCGCGAGATCCGACCGGACGGCGGCCTGACCACCGACATCATCGTTGGCTTCCCCGGCGAGACCGCCGAAGATTTCGAGGGCAGCCTGCGCATCGCGCGCGAGGCTCGCTTCTCCGCGATCCACGTCTTTCCCTATTCACCGCGCGAAGGCACCGTGGCGGCTTCGTTGCCCAACCATGTGCCGCCGCCAGAGCAAAAGCGTGGCGTGGACGCGTTGCTGCAGTTGGCGCGGGAACTGTCGGCCGATTATGCCGCGCAGTTCATCGGCCAGACGCTACCGGTACTCGTGGAGCAGGTTGACTCAGGCGTAGCGGAAGGGCTGACTCCACACTACCTAAAAGCGGAAGTTACGTTGTCGCGACAGTCATCGGTCGGCGACATCGTGTGGCTACACGCGCATGAGTGGCGGAACGGGACGTTGCAAGGCCAAGCGGCTGAGCCGCCAACGCTGTAGATAGCCCGAGTGCGTCGCCGTGACTGACGCCTCGCCACGACGGCTCTCTAAGCCGTCACCACTCGAAACACCTCGGCATATACCGGGTCGAACGACCGCGATGGCGGTAGCACGCCCAACTGCTGCAATTGGCGGGCGGTAACGCGGTTGCGGTCACGGGCGCGTTCGTAGAACTCGCGCGGGTCGCTGGTGCCGGGATACATGGGGTCGAGTTGCGAGATGTGATCGAGGATCAGGCCGATCTTCTGCTCCATCAGGTCCTTGTTGAAGACGCTGAAGTAGTCGCCCTCCCAGACTTCGTATTCTTCCCATGCGCCGCGATAGTGCCACTGCGCGAAGGGCTTGCCGCCTTCGCTGAGGTACTGAGTGGCGGCCGCGTGAAAGGCTTCGGCGCACATCTCGTGGGTGCCGTGCGGGTCGCTGATTTCGCCGGTCAGCAGCACCAGATCGGGTTGAAGCTGGCGCAATGCGTCGAGCGCGATTTGCACGTCGGCGGGGCCGATAGGGTTCTTGCGTAACTCGCCGGTCTGGTAGAACGGCAGGTTCAGAAACACCGGCTTCGCGCCGAGCTTACGGCAGGCATCGGCGGCTTCGCCTTCGCGCAGGATGCGCTTCAATTCGCGCAGTAGCGGCGAGTCGGGCTCGCCCTTTTCTCGCTCATATACGAACTGGCGCACCTCATCGAAAACGGCCTCGAACGACTGGCCCGGTGGGGCGTGGTCCTCGATATAGCTGACCAAGCGCGGATGCCGCGCGCGTAGCAGCGCCAGCACGTCCTTGTCGCGGACCGCCATGCTGCCGCTGACGCCGTAGGCGACGCTCACCTGATTGTCGCGCGCTACCATCTTGAGCAGCGTGGCGCCACAGCAAATAACGTCGTCGTCGGGGTGGGGCGACAGACACATGATGGCTTTACCCCGCGGGAGATGGCGCTCATCGCTCATACGATTCTGGAGGTCAATTTCGACTTCCTGCTCCGCCGCTTCGAGCGATGGCACTTCATGCACGAAGCGGCCTGATCCGATGCGCTGCAGGTCGTCGGCGCGAATGCGCGACAGCGGTTTGTCGAGTTCCCGCGACGCGGCTAATAGGATGCGCCGGCGCAGGTTGAAGTCGCCATAATCGGCGAACGGGGTGCGCCACGGGCGTGAATATTCGGTGAGGCTGCCGGCGGCTGTGTCGTCGAGGTAGAAGTGGGCGTTGTGATGCTCGCGCAGAAACGAGGCAGGCACCTTGGAGGTTATCTTGCCTTCCAGCGCCTGCTGCACAATGGCCGCCTTGTGCGTGCCCGATGCCATGAACACGATCTCGCGCGCCTCCAAGATGGTGCCAAGGCCCATCGTAATGGCGCGCACCGGCACGTTCTCGAGACCGAAGAAATCCTGCGCCGCGTCAGTGCGGGTGATATGGTCGAGAGTCACCAGCCGCGTGCGCGAGTCACGCGGCGAGCCCGGTTCGTTGAAGCCGATGTGGCCGCTGCGCCCGATACCCAGCAGTTGTAGGTCGAGTCCGCCCGCCGCCGCGATCATCGCTTCATACTGCGCGCAATCCTGATGTACCTGGTCGAGGTCGCGCGGCGTGCCGTCGGGGATGTGGTAGTTCTCGCAATTGATGTGGTCGAAGAGTTGCTCGCGCATGAACCGGTGATATGACTGTGGTGCGTCACGCTGCATCGGATAATACTCGTCGAGGTTGAACGTTGTGACCTGCGAAAAATCCAGTTCCTCCTCGCGATGCAGCCGCGCCAGTTCCGCGTAGACGCCCACCGGCGTGCTGCCGGTGGCGAGACCCAGCACAGCGTTCGGCTTGCGCCGAATCAGTTCCGCGATGCGCTGCGCGACCTCGGCGCAAATCGTGACGTAGTTGGCGCGGATGGTGAGGTTGTTCATGGGAAGTAGCTTGGATGCCGTTCGTAAAAGGGTGATAGGACACGTCATGCGAGTAACCACCCCATCCCCGGCCCTTCCCCTTAAACGGCAAGGGGAAGGGAGCCCGCACTGTCACCGTGTCCACAGCTTATCAAGCTATGTGCAGCAGGCTAGTTTGGGCACCCTTCCCCTTGCTGTTTAAGGGGAAGGGCCGGGGATGGGGTCGGGTTGTTACTCACCGCACCCGGTTCTTCTTCAGAATCTCTTCAATGACCTGCTTGCCTTTGATAATATCCTGGCGCTGCTGCTCCCCGCTGATCTCGCGCTCAATGGTGAGCGGGCCCCGATAGCCGATGCTGATGAGCTTCTCGATCCAGGCGGCGATATTCACGTCGCCCTCGCCGAGCGGCTTCTCCTCGCCGAGTTGATCAGGCGCGGTCGGCCACGAGCCGTCTTTGCAGTGCACGCCGTCTATCCAGGGGCCGAGCACATCCATCGCGGGAATAGGTTCGTCGTTGCCGTACAGGATCATGTTGGCCGGGTCGAAGTTGACTTTGAGGTTGTCGCGCCCGACCGCATCAATGAAGCCGCGCAGCGCGGCGGCGGTTTCCTGTCCGGTTTCGAGCGCGAAGACTTGGCCGCGGTCCTTTAACTCGTCGCAGATACCCTGCACCACGCCGACGATGGCGGCGTATTGTGGATCGGATTCCTCCTCAGGCACGAAACCGATGTGGGCGCCGATGCGCCAGACATGCAGCTTCTGCGCGAAGGCGGCGATCTCACTGATGCGCCCCACACGCTCCGCGCGGGTGGCCTCAGGAACCAGCCCCACAGTGGCGCGTACAGTTGGTATATCAGCGTAACTTTCGCCGGGAAAACCACAGAACACGGTCGTGATTTCGACGCCGGTGCGGTCGGAGGCTTCGCGCACTTTGAGCACACCTTCATCGTTATCCAGATGGGCCGGGTACGAGGCTTGGACCGTGGGGATGCCCAACTCGCGCACGGCTTCAAGGGCGTCGTAGGGCTCGCCGTGCAAGCCCGTCATTAAACCCAGTGCCAGTTCTTCTGCCATTATGCTCCCTTGCAGGGGTGGATTAAGCTGAATATACGACGAATCGTGAGGAATATCCAGGGTCGCCGCGTGCGACCACACAGAAAGGTTGCACGTTGCACGCCATGACTGAGACTGATGCCGCCGCACCGCTGCTTTATGAATCGCACATGCACACCCCGCTGTGCCGCCACTCCGTTGGCGAGCCCGAAGCCTACGCCGAAGTCGCGCAACGCCGCGGCTTGAAAGGCATTATCGTAACTTGTCACAACCCGCTGCCTAACGGCCTGGCGCAGGGCTCGCGGATGTACCCGGAGCAGTTCGACGAATACTGTCGGTTGGTGGACCGGGCTCGCGGCGCCTGGGCCGGGCGCGTGGATGTGCGTCTGGGTCTGGAAGCCGATTATCTGCCGGGCCTGGAAGAGTTCCTGGTGCGGCAGTTAAGTTCGGCCGAGTTCAACCACGTTCTGGGTTCGGTCCATCCGCAACTCAGCGAGTACAACGAGCGCTACTTTACCGGCGACATCGTGGCGTTCCAGCGCACCTACTTCGACCTGCTGGCCCAGGCCGCCGAATCGGGCCTGTTCGACACCCTGTCGCACCCCGATCTGGTGAAGAACAACTACCCGACCGACTGGCTCCTCGACCGTGTGATGCCTGACATCCAGCGTGCCCTCGACCGCATCGCAGCCACCGGCACCGCGATGGAACTCAACACTTCTGGGCTGCTCAAAGCCATTTCTGAAATGAACCCCAGTCTCGACATCCTCCACGAAATGCGTCGCCGCAATATTCCCGTCGTCATCGGCGCCGACGCCCACAAGCCGGAGCGCGTGGCGGATAACTATGAATTGGCGATGGACCTGTTGGAGCAGGCCGGTTATGAGGAGATCAACTTCTTCCTCAACCGGAAGCGGCAGACGGTGCCGATCGGCGTTGCGCGGGCGAGTTTGAAGCCGGTCGCTGTAATTGAGGAAATGCCTGGTTAGGTTACGAGTGTCATTCTGAGGGAGGCTCGCCGACCGAAGCATCCCCCGCGCTAAGGCCTCGACTATGGGGATGCTTCAGTCGCCTGAGGCTCCTTCAGAATGACACTGGTCTGGTGAGCAACGGCCACTGGCCGGCACACCCCCTACGACACAAACGCCTGATATGCCTCCGCTACACGCCCGGCCAATGCGCCGCCATGGTGGAGCAGCACCCGGTAGTGAAACATCCAACTTTCGCCCTCGCGTAAAGTCGCCGGGGTCTTCTCGCCACCAACAAATGCTGCGTTGGATAGAGGGTTAGTCGTCATCAGCCCGTAGTCGCGCACGTGCCAGCGCGTCGGGTGGTTAGGATTGCCGGGATGGTCGAAAACGGCGATGCCGAGCGTCTCGCCGTCCACGGCGCCGGAGTAGTCGCACCACGCGGCCCGCTGACCCCAGCATTCTTTCTCGCCTTTGCCACCAGTCGAGTTCTCAATGTGGCCGCCGCGCACGCCGTCCATGCTGCTCGCGACGCGCACGGAAAGAATCCCGCCCTCCTTCGTATCGCCAAACGTGACGTCTTCCTTTTGCGCGGTCAGCGTTACGCTGTAGTCGAGGAGGCGCTGGCCGGCGCCCACGTTGTAGACGCGGACGCTGCGTGTCTCGTCAAGGAACTCCCCACCCTCCCTGCTAGTCCACACCCCTTGCGCGATGAACCCGCCGAAGACCGGGCCGTCGTGGCTTGTGAACTCCTGGTGCCGGGTGAATCCGTGACCTTCGCCGTCGTGCCAGTTGTTGACGCCGTTGACCTCATCGAACGCTGTCCACAGCGACTTGTGGTGTGGGTGGTCGTGTTCTTCGCCCTCGACCTCTTCCATCGGGTAGTTACGTGTGATGCGCTTCTGGCCCGGCCCATAGAGAGGCCACAGATAAGGCCGGATTACATCGGGGCCAAAATGATACGTGGTGAAATGTCCCTCGGGAAGATGAATCTCCAACGTGCCCTCGTCCTCGCGCAGGGTCACACCGGGCGATGCGGTCGTGGCGGCTTCCAGTTGGAAACGCTGGACTGACCCAGCTTGTAGACGGTCCACAATGGCGACAATGCAATCAACGCCGTCGGGCTGCGCGGGTAGGGGAGGTCCGCCGTTTTCGGGCCGTAGTTCCAGCGGCCCGTCGGGCAGTTGAGGCACCGGCACGGCGATGCGCATCGGTGTGGGCTGGGTGATGGTCACGCTGGGATGCAGTTCTATCGTTGGCATGTCGGCTCCGTTTCCTCAAAGACTTCTCGTAAATAGCGTAGGCTGTCTCGGGCAATGGTTGCGGGGTCGGGCGTGTAATCGAACACTTCTACTGAGACATAGCCGTCATAGACGCACTCGCGCAGCGCGGCGGCGATGGGCCGGAAGTCCGTATCCCCGAAGCCGGGGCCGCGCCGGTTGGCGTCGTTGGCGTGGAAGTGCTCGACCAGCGGGCAGAATTGGCGGATGATGTCGGCCGGCGGTTCGGCTTCCGAGCACATGCTCTTTACATCCAGCATCAAGCGGAAGTGCGGATCATTGATCTCTTCCACCATGCGCACGGCCTCGGCGGCGGTCATGATAAAGTCCGATTCCGGCCCCGGCAGCGATTCCTGGCACAGTATCACGTTGCGCTCCCGCAACGTCGGCAGCACGGCGCGATACGCGTCCTGCGTGCGCTGCCAGGCACCGGCGTAGCCACCATTCTCTAACCGGCGCTGGCCCGGCGATCCGAACACCATCACTCGCGCGCCGAGGTCGCCGGCGAAGTCGGCCAAGTGGCGCAGATAGGCAGTCGTGCGACCGCGCACAGCGTCATCCACCGTGTGGATGTGCAGTCCCTTCGGCGAGGCCAGCAGCCAGTGCAGTCCAACAATTTCGAGGCCGTAGTCCCCCGCGACCTGACGAATCTCGGCACGTTGCCTCGCCGTAATGTCGGTTACCGAAGGCGCGAACGTAAAGGGCGCGATTTCGATGCCGTCGTAGCCAAAGCCGGCGACGGCTTCGCAGACGCGGCGCCAGGGCCAGTCGCCGAAAGTCTCGTTGCAGATGGAAAACAGGTGATGGGTCATGGGTGATTGGTAATAGATGTTGGCGATCCGCTGCGATCTCAGGTAATGGGGCGGACACTTCCTATTACCCATCACCCATGACCCATCACCTGCCTTCTCCCTTCCCGTATTCCTTGTGCCGTGCTACATTCCTTTGAGGTAGGTGACATTATCAAGCATAACCACAAATCCTCGGCAGTGCCGCTGGCGGGCAGCCAACTTCGGGCGCTGCGGAGTTTCATATTCGATCTCGACGGCGTGATCTGGCGCGGGAGTACGGCCATTGAAGGAGCCGTCGAATCGGTGGCCCGCCTGCAGGCCGCCGGCAAGCAGTGCTATTACTGCACCAACAATTCGGCGCGCACGCTGCAGGACTTCGTGGAGCGGTTGCGTGGACTCGGTATCGCTGTGGACGAGGACCACATCATGACCTCTTCCTCGGCGACGGCGCTGCATCTGGCGAACGAATTCAACCGACCGTACTCGGCCTATGTGTTGGGCGGCGAAGGTTTGGTGCAGTCGCTGCAGGGCGCCGGAGCGCGGGCGCTGGTGGGACCCGAGGCCACTGAAGCCGTGACTAATGAGAATGTGTTCGGCTTCATTCGGGAAGCCGGTCATACGGAGCCGCTGGGGCTGACGATGGACGATGCGCTGGTGGACGTGGTGGCGGTCGGCATTGACCGATCGTTCACCTATGGGCGGCTGCGGCTGGCGCAGTTCTTCATCATGCAAGGGGCCCGGTTCATCGCAACCAACCCCGACACCACTTTTCCGACCGAGATTGGGCTGGTGCCTGGCGCGGGATCCATCGTGGCCGCCGTGGCCACAGCCAGCGGCGTGCAGCCGGTCGTCATCGGCAAGCCGGAGCCGCTGATGATCGAGTTGTGCTTGCAGAAATACGGGCTGGACGCCGCGACCACGGCGATGATTGGCGACCGGCTCGATACCGATATCGTATCCGCGCATCGCGCCGGCGTGCCCGCGCTCTACGTCGCGACCGGCATTTCGCCGATGGATGATGCGCAGTCGGCCACCGGCGACGAGAAACCGGACGCGTTGTTCGTTGACTTACCGGCGCTGTGCGATGCGGTACTCGGCGATTAGCGCGGCTTCGCTCATGCACGAGTCGCTGCCACTGACGATCTTCCAGACTCGTCCTTACCTCCTCGCCTACCGGCGCCACTTCGGCGCGGCGAAGACGTTTCACCGTGTACGTGTGGACAATGCCTGTGCGTTCCTGATGACGCGCGGCCACACCGCCAAACGCCTGGAATGGTGGGGCGCCGGTATTCACGACATCGGCGGGGCGGCTTACGCCTCGCCAGACTCGGCCGGGGCGTTGTGGCGACAAGTCGAGGCACTGGCGCGCGACCACCACGCCGCCCACCTGGCGCAGTTACCAGAACAGTGCCAACTGGTTGGCCTCGCGCAGGCGGCCGGATGGCAAGTCACTGACGCCGAAGCCTGCCCGGTGTTGGAGTTGCCGCCGACGTGGGATGACTACGTTGGCTCGCTGGGCAAGAACATGCGCGAGCAGATCAAACGCTATCCAAAGCGGTTGGAGAAAGAGTTCCGCGTCACCTATCACCTGGCCGAAACCGACGCCGAAGTCCAGCAGTCATTGACCGACTTGTTCCAGTTGCACGGGAAACGCTGGCGCGCGCGTGGCCAGACCGGTGTGCTGGCTACACCGCGCCGCCAGAAACTCCACCGCGCCGTATGCGCCGCTTTTCTGAAGCACGGCTGGCTGCGCCTGTGGACGCTGCGGGTGGACAACCGCCCGGCGTGCGTGCTGCTGAACTACAGCCACGGCGGCAAGTATTACTTCTTCATCGGCGGCTTCGAACCGGAGTTGATGCGTTGGAGTGTCGGCACCTGCCTCTTCGCGCGCGTCATCCGCACCGCCATCGAAGAAGGCGCCACCGAGTTCGACTTCCTGCGCGGTGAAGAAGAGTACAAGTATCGCCTCGGTGCCATCAACCGGCACTACAAGACCCTGTCGTATTACCAGGACTCGCCGCGCGGCCGTCTGCTACAGCGCCGCATTCAGCTTGAAAACTACCTGATGCACCGGGTGTATCTGGCGTTCTCGGCGGCGCATCAGAAGAAAGGTCAGTAGGGCTGGTAGGCGGCCCTCACCCCCGGCCTCTCTCCCAATCCGCTTCGCGGGAGAGGGGAGGTCACGCTCGCCGCGACGCGGTTAAGCGTAAAACTCGCTGGACGCACTACCAGTCTGGGCTCCCCTCTCCCGCGAAGCGGATTGGGAGAGGCGCCGGGGGTGAGGGCTAGGGCGCCAGCCCCGTTAGCCTTCAAAACTTCGCCTGCACCGCCGTGTTTCGTGTGGTGTTGGTCCCATCGCCCAACTGCCCGGTCGAGTTGTTGCCCCAGGCCCAGACGGTGCCATCTTTCTTCAGCGCCAGGCAGTGCCAGTTACCGGCGGCAACGGCTAGCACATCCGTGAGATCTTTCACCTGTACCGGAGTGTTATGGTCGGTCGTCGTACCGTCGCCCAACTGGCCTGTGCCATTGTTACCCCAGGCCCACACTGTGCCGTCGTCCTTGAGTGCGAGGCAGTGCCAGTTGCCGGCGGCAATCGCGGCGATGCCGGTGAATTTTGGGATCGCGGCAGGCGTGGCGCGGTCGGCGTTGGTGCCATCGCCGAGCGTGCCGGTATGGTTACCGCCCCACGCCCAGACCGTGCCGTCGTTGCGCAGTGCCAGGCTGTGATACCAGCCGGCTGCGACGGCTTTCACATTGGTGAGACCCAGCACCGAAACCGGCGCGTTACGGTCGTTGGTGGTGCCGTCGCCGAGCTGGCCGTCGCCATTCTTGCCCCACGCCCAGACGGTGCCGTTGGCTTGCACAGCCAAAACGTGCCGCTGCCCTGCGGCGATAGCCTTAACCCCGGCCAGATTGCCGATTGGGGCGGGCACGGCGTGATCGGCGGTCGTGCCGTCTCCCAGTTGGCCGAAGGTGTTATTGCCCCACGTCCACACTGTCCCATCCTTGCGTAGCGCGACGGCGAAATCGGCACCGGCTGCGATGGCCACGACGTTGGCGAGGCCTTTGATGGGTTGTGGTACGGCGCGGTTGGTCGTGGTGCCGTCTCCCAGTTGGCCGTCAGCGTTCTTGCCCCAACTCCACACGGTGCCGTCATTTTTGAGGGCAACACTGAACGCACGTCCCGCCGAGACGGCACGCACGCCTGCCAGTCCTTGCACCGCCTTGGGCGTGTATCGCTCTTCCGAGGCGGTCGTCACTGCCGTACCGAAGTTGTTGCCCCAGGCCCAGGCCGTGCCATCGGGCTTGACCGCCAGCGAATGCAGGTCACCGCCATCTAACACGCCCTGGGCGTGTAGTGGCAGGGCCAGCAAGAGGACCAAGGGGAGCAGTTTAAGGTGTGGGCTGTGAAATACGTGAGTGGGCAATTTCATTAGTGTCGGTCCATTCACACTTCGTGGAGTGGATCTGAGATCCACCTCCTGCTCTGCATGGCAATTTGTGAGTCCTCAACGCCGGCGAGCTAGGTTGTATGGCATCAGGTGCGGAGGAGGGTCGAATGCTGGCCTGAGTACCACAACAGCCGGAATACAACTATAATATCACTAATCGTAACTCCACCGCGCGGGAAGTGTCCGACGATGAAGAGGTAACGCTATGGCCCTACCATCCGCTGAGCGCCGCCAACTGGCGCATCTGCTGCGCCGTGCCGGCTTTGGGGCGCGCCCCGATGAGTGGGAGGAATATGCCCGCCTCGGCCTTGACGGCGCCACGCAGCGCCTGCTGCACCCCGAAACCGTGCCCGACCGCATGGCCGAGATTCTCAAGAACATCGGCGGCGACTACGTGGATTTCGAGAACCTCGAAAGCATCAAGCAGTGGTGGCTGTACCGTATGGTGCACACGCCGCGGCCACTCGAAGAGAAGATGACGCTGTTCTGGCACAACCACTTCGCGACGGCTAACTTCAAGGTCAACAACGCCCGGTGGATGTGGCAGCAGAACGAGACATTTCGCAAGCTGGGGCTGGGCAGCTTCCGCACCTTGCTGCAGGAAGTAGCGCGGGATGCGGCGATGCTGGTGTGGCTCGATGGCGCGGCCAACAAGAATGGTGCGCCCAACGAGAACTTCGCCCGTGAAGTGATGGAGTTGTTCAGCCTCGGCGTGGACGGTGGCTACACCGAAAAGGACGTGCAGGAAGCCGCACGCTGCTTCACTGGCTGGCGTTTTGACAACGGCGCCGGCAAGTTCGTCTTCGACCCCTTCCTGCACGACGACGGTGAGAAGACGGTGCTGGGCCAGACCGGCAACTTCTACAGCGACGACGTGGTGGACATCATCGCGCGCCATCCGTCCACGGCGCGCTTCCTGAGCACCAAGCTCTTCAAGTTCTTTGTGCACGACAACCCGGCACCCGCGGATATCTCCGGCTTGCAGCAGGTGTACTTCAAGAGCGGCTACAACATCCGCGCCATGATCGAGTCGCTGTTCAAGTCGCCTGTGTTCTACTCCGACGTCGCCTACTTCGCCAAGATCAAGAGCCCGGTCGAGTTCGCCGTGATGACGGTACGCACGCTGAACGCCCCGATGGCCATGAACACGCCGTTATACGCCGCCATCGCCGCGATGGGACAGGATTTGTTCAACCCGCCCAACGTCAAAGGCTGGAACGAGGGCCGCGCCTGGATCAACGGCCGCACGCTACTGGCGCGGGTCAACTTCGCCATCCAGATGGCCAACGATATGGGCCGTCGCGGCGGTCTGCAACATCTGCTCGCCGATCTCGCGCCTGGCGCTCCGGCGCGTCCGCAACCTGCCGCAGTAGCGCCGTCTGCGGGGGCCGCTGCCGGACCGAAAATCAATAGCACTACAATGCAGGCTCCGGCGATGGCCGGGGCCACGATGCAGGGCGACACTATGCAGGGCGGAGCGATGGCGACTCAAGGTGGCGCCGTGCTGCTCACCGCCGGTAACGCGTCCCCCGAACAAATCGTGGATACGCTGTGGAATGCCTTCCTGACGGGCCATGCCCCGTCGCCAAAGACACGCGGCCTGTTGATTGACTATCTTAAAGAAGGCACTACTGACAAGCCCGAGCGCGTCACCGAGAAACTGCCCGGTCTCGTCAACATTATACTGTCGGCCCCGGAATATCAATTGGCTTGAAACAGGTGTCAGGTGCCAGGTTTCAGGAGGATACTGGGACTTGGCGCAAAGACCCTGACACCCGGCACCTGACACCTGGCACCTCAAGAGGAGCACTATGGCGACTACACGGCGAGAATTCATTCAGAACGGGTTGAGTTTCGTGGCGCTCGGCACGGCGATGCCGACGTTTCTGATGCGTGCCGCCGATGCGGTCGCGGCGGAGCCGGTGGGCGGCGGAGCAACGGCCGGCAAGATCCTGGTCGTCATTGAGATGTCGGGCGGTAACGATGGGCTCAACACCGTCATTCCCATCACCGATCCGCAATACGCCAAGTTACGGCCCGGCATCGGCGTGGCGTCGGGCGACGCCGTGAAGATAGACGCCAAACTCGGGCTCAACCCGACGATGAAGTCGTTGGCGCAATTGTACGAGAAGGGTCATGTCGCCGTGGTCAGCGGTGTCGGCTATCCGAACCCGAACCGCAGCCACTTCCAATCCATGGATATCTGGCAGACTGGTGACCCAAACATCACCGCCCGCGAGCGCACCGGCTGGATCGCGCGCTACTTCGATGCTGATGGCCACTACAAAGCCGATCCGTTATCGGGCATTACGCTCGGTTCCTCGCTACCGCTGGCGATGTGGTCGCAGACCAGCCCGGTGTCGGTCATCGGCAACGGCCAGGACTTCGGCTTCGGCACGCAGGGCGGTGGTGGGCCGAACGAGTTCAAGCAGATGGAGACGCTCAAAGCTCTCTACTCGGAGGGCACCGTTGCCGGCAGCAACGCCGAGTTCGTGCGGAATGTCGGCAACGAAGTCTACGCCAGCACTGAAGCGATCAAGAAGGCACTGCGCGGTTCCGATAACAAAGCGACCACCGCCGCCAACTATCCGAACAACAACCCACTGGCGCCGCGCCTGCAGACCATCGCCAAGCTTATCGCCGGCGGTCTTGGCACGCGCGTCTACTATGCCAACGTGGGGGGCTTCGACACGCACGCCAACCAGCCGGGCCAGCACTCCTATCTGTTGGGTGCGGTCGCTGATGCCATCGCCGCATTCCAGCGCGACCTGACCCTACAAGGCCGCGACAAGGACGTGGTGCTGATGACGTTTTCGGAGTTCGGCCGTCGCGTTAAAGAGAACGCTTCGTCCGGCACCGACCACGGCGCTGCGAGCGTGCTCTTCGTCGTCGGCAGCAGCCTCCACGGCGGCTCGTATGGCGAATACCCCAGCCTCAGCGATCTCGACGATGGCGACCTCCGCTTCCATACCGACTTCCGCAGCGTCTACGCCACCCTCGTCGAAAACTGGATGGGCGCCAGTGCGAACAAAGTCGTGCCCGGCGAGTTCCCCAAACTGAAGTTCGTTTAGTTTCGCGCCAAGACGCAAAGAACGCCAAGAAGACAAAACATCAATTGCCTTCTTGGCGTCTTGGCGCGAGATTCTTCTGCAGCAGCTCGGGTAGCTCCCCCAAGCGGGTGATGGTGTAGTCGGCTTGGCCTTCGTAGAGCGTTACATCCACCAGGCGCGGATCGGGAATGGCGACGACGCGCATGCCGGCGCTCTTGCCGGAGGCGATGCCGGGCAGGGCGTCCTCGACCACCAGGCAGTGCCGTGGTGCGACTCCCCCTTTTTCGGCGGCGCGCAGGTAAATGTCGGGGTCGGGTTTGCCACGCGTAACTTCCTCGCCGGTGACGATAGCATCGAAGTAGCGGGTGATGTCGTGGCGGTCGAGGAAGGGATGGATCAGGGCGCCAACCGAACTAGTGGCGAGGCCGATGCGCAGGTCCATTGCCTTCAGTGCTGGCAGCACTGCGGGTACGTCCGCGAAGAGTGGGATGCGGTTGGCGTACCAGTCGGTCGCGACCTCGGTGCGGCGCAGCAGCAACTCCTCAATAGTAGCGCGTAGATTGTAAGTGTCTTTGTAGAATTGCAGCGCGATTTGAAAGCTGAAGCCCAGCACGCGCTTCTTGTGCTCGCCGGTGTAGGTGACTCCGTAGGTCGCCAGCATGGCGGCATCTATGTGGTCCCACATCGGCTCGGAGTCGGCGATGACGCCGTCGCAGTCGAATAGTACAGCCTGAATCATCATGTTGCTGTTAGTCTGACACCCGCTGTGCGATAAGGGTGACGAACGCCTGTGGTCGGTCTGCCGGCAGCGCATGGAGCGTGCGCGGGCGCCACTGCCAGAGTTGCGCGGCTTCGAGCATCTGCCACTCGCCATGGCCTGCATCCGGCGCGAATCGCGCCAGCAGGTTGGGTAGGGTGATCGTAAAGAACGACGGTTGGCCGTCTACGCCGCTGTCCGCTGGCGCAAACAGGCTGAGGCCCAGCACGCCGCCGCTTGCGACGGCGCCGATTAGGCGGTCGAGACACGTGCTCGCTGCGTCACCCAAAAATTGCACTACGTTGACGGCCAAGACGAGGTCGTAGCGGCGAGTGAACATGTGCGTGGACAGATCGGTCTCAAGCACCTCGGCCGCCAGGCTTCGCGCCGCAAGCATCCGCCGCGCCTTGGCCGCGCCAGTGGCCGTGAACTCCAGACCGGTGGCGCTGTAGCCCTGCTCTGCCAGAAAGGCCAGATCCTGGCCTTCGCCGCAGCCGGCATCGAAAGCGGCGCCGCCGTCAGAGCGGAGACGCCGATGGTAGGTGACGGCCCGCCTCGCCAGTGGACCCGGTTCGCCGCCGTAGAAGTACTCGTGGCCGGCAAAGATGGTGTGCCACTGGCGTTGTTGTGTGTCGTCAACCATGTGCTCCCAGGGGCAGGCTGGTGGCGCTGCACCCGTTAGCCATTGTACCAATGTTTCGCACGCCGCCGATGGCTGCAAAGTTGGCGGACGGGTTGCCGGAGGCGGTAGGTCTGATACACTATGGGTGTTCCATAGTGGTCGCGTGGCCGAGAGGTTAGGCAGCGGTCTGCAAAACCGCGTACATCGGTTCGATTCCGGTCGCGACCTGTCGTTAGTTTTGAATTTTGAGTTTTAAGTGTTGAGTTGAACGGGTGAGTGTAATGCGTTACACTTGACGTGGTTTGAATTCAAAACTAAGAATTCAAAACTCAAAACTGTCATTGGGGAATGGCCAAACTGGTAAGGCACCTGATTCTGGATCAGGAAACTGTAGGTTCGAGCCCTACTTCCCCAGCCAAACGAAGCCGGCCCGTAGCGATGTTCGTTACGGGCCGGCTTTTTAGGTAGCGGACTTGCTGGCTCCCGTGTGGCGCAAGGCCGCGATTGTCGCTTGATACTGTGAGCCGTTGCCACGGGCCGATTCCAGTGCCAGCCCCAGCGCCGTCTTACTGTCAGTGCTGGTGGCATTGACATCGGCCCCACGCAGAATCAGGAATTGCACGAGTTCCACGTTGCCCAACTGCGCCGCTCGCATCAGGGCCGTCATGCCGCTGCTGTCACGGGCATCGATGCGGGCGCCGTGGTCGAGGAGATAGGCCGCCATGCTCGTGTCGTAGGCGGACATTAACGGTGTGTCAAAGCCGTCACGACCATCATCCACTTTGGCTCCGAGTTTGACGAGCAATTTGACGGTATTTAAGTTGTTCTGGCCAACCGCGGCCTCAAACGCAGTGAAGTTATCGCTGAACCTAAGGGACGCCCCATGCCGCACCAGCGTCGTCACCTTACGGTTGTCGCCGTCCATTGCAGCGATGATAAGACTCTCATTCAAGTCATATTGGCGGAAGTCATGGCCCACCTTTGCGACGAAACGATATAGCTGGCAACTGACTACCAGACTGATGCCAAGACACGACGTGAACGCCATAAGGACTGCCAGTGGCTTCATGATACGACTATCATGAGGCGCGGAAGCAGGCCGCGCCACCGTCTAAGATCAGCGCCGTCCGCACCTGAGTGCTTTCGGTACACATAGGACACCCCGCCTCCAGAAGTGCCTATCGCTCTGGGGGCAGCTTTGCATTGGCAGCGGATAGGCTCCTGGAAGAAGGGGTCCACCGGCCATGCCACAGATTAGGACTCAAGGTAGGGTGCTGACTTGCGGGTCATCATGGTCCAACCGCTCGCGGAGTTCCAGCAGCGCCTGCTCAGACTCTGGCGTGTGTAGCTCCCCCAAGGCGTCGAAAAGCGATTGTTTGTCAGCGTGTGACAGATGAGCGTACTGTGATATCAGTGGCACCAAATAGGGCACTGCGGCAGGTGTGCCAGCTTCCACCATAGCATCCAGGATATACCGCCGTACTGCGGAATTCGCTAACAGTGGTCCGATCTTCTCAATCCACGATTGTGGTCTCTGCCGCCCCCACTCGCCTAGCAGAGTAGAACAGTCGTGGAACCACTCTTCTCCCGGCGGTCCCGCCGCCTCCGTGGTCGGAGGGTGTAGCAGCACCTCGATTACAGCGTCAAGCGCCTCGGGTGGAGCTTGAGACACCCACACTTCCCGGTACATTTCAGCTTCCTCCCAGGAGGCGAATGGACCCCACATGCCCTCCTGCGATGCGCCGGATACGTGTATGATGCTGACGCCTTGCTGCTGAAACACTGCGGCCGGCGAAATGGGAGCACCTAGATCACCGATTAGGCGGACGATGTGCTCGTGCGTCGGCACACTATCGCCGCTGATTCCATGTCGCGGCAACAAGCCTGCAAGGCTTTCAGGCCATGTTAGCGGCTCCTGTGTTGCATTCTCGCGGCTCGCAATATGGAGTCGCTCGGCGTACCTTGGAATCTCGCCCGGCGCTGGTGGCTGATTGGCTTCAACAGGTGCTTGCCATTTCTGCCGCACCAACTGTTCAAGTTCAGTCAAACCGGATTCCGTGCCGATATGTATCCGTGCTGTAGGGTGGAGGAGATAATACTGGAATGCTATTGCTACCACGTGCGCACGCGCCGCGAACGCATTCAAGCCAAAGGTCCAGTCCCAGCCAGACCAGGCTCGGCTGGCATTGATACGCTTGAGATGTGATGCGAGCGACGGAATCCTTACAGGATCGGCGAACCGCAGGCCCAGCATCGGGACGTGATTGGATGTATAACTGCCGGCCTGCTCTATCTCCTCCCAGTCCACAAAGACCGGTGGTGTGACTCCTGACGAGAAGAACCCTCTAGGGATAAGCGCGACGTAACTCAGCGGCCGTCCCAAGTTCCTAACTCCGACCACAATCATGCCGGCGAAAACTACACCCGTGACGATTGCCACGGCGCGTGTCAATGGCGGCGACGCGTGGCCACCCGGCAATTCTACATTGGCTGCATCGGAATACATCGCGACCGCGGCCAAGACAAAGAGACTCGCACCTAATATACCCAGTACTTGCTTACCGCGAGATCGCGAGAAGATCCAGGCGTCCCGCAGCCGCCCGTCAATCGCGACTTGGCCCAGCGTGATGCCCAGCTTGTTCTTGTGCGGCGTCTGTTGATCGTTGGCCATATCCCGTCCTCAGTGAATCTGATGGGCCATCCGGCATGGGCGTAGCCCTTATAAGGGGGCTGACGCTCTGCACCGGGGCTTTCATAGCCCCGGTGCGCATAATACCGCAGCGATGGCTATTGTCATATCGGATGACCCACTAGTGAGCCTTGCCTCGGTGTCGCGCCTTATGGTCGCCCCATTTCACGTCCATGAACCAGTGTGCGCAGTCGCTCATAAGCAGCCCAACCAATGACCAGGCCGCGTAGTTGGCTGGAGGCATGGGGATGGTGAGGCCGCAGTAGAGCCCCAGGGCCACGAAGAGGCCGAGGTAGGCGAGACGGCCGAGGGTGCTGACGACGGGGAAGTGGGACAGGAATGAGCGGTGCTTGCACGCTCGGGCGTAGGGATACCAGAGCAACGTCCACAGGAAACCGAGGCCCATCGTCCATTTGATGAGGGCGTATTCGGAGGTACTGATGCTTTCCTGGTCGAGGTCGGGCGTCAACAGGATGCCGAGGCAGCAGCCGAACGCGCCGGCGAGGCCGTTACGGTAATCGCCGGTCGCGCCCCAGCCGAGTCCAAAGGCGGACGCGGCCAGGGCGAGCGAAGCGCGGGCGTGAACGATACCGGACGGCATAGCGGGCGGGCAGGCGAGGCGGCACCTATACTCGCACGGCCACCTCGATTGCCGGCGCGTTGTTGGCCCAGGCGCCGTTGGGGTCGGCCAGCACCACGAGCACCAATTGGCCCGGCGCAACGCGCACGTTGAGTGGGCGCTCGCCGCCTTGCTGCATCAGGTCGCTGAGGCGCACGCGGGCGCGGGGCGCGGCGAGATCGTCCACGTAGATGAGCAGCGTGACGTCGAAGTTTTCCGGCACGCCGCCGGGGAAGCGGACGATGAGACGCGAAATCGTGACGTGGCCGGTGATGACGTTGGCGTTGTCCGGGCTGGACGATTTGAACAAAACGGCTTCGCCGCCGGTGAACGTGGGTTGTCCAGAGAAGAGGACGGGTTCGTGTGGGCCGGCTGACGGCACCCCGTGTTCCGCGGGGGCACTCTGGGAAGCGCCCGCGGAGGCGGCGACACTGGAGGATGCTTTCTTAGCTTTACTCGTCAGGCCGGACAGAAACGACGGAATGCTCAGGCCGGCGCCACCGGCGGAGGCAACGGGTGGAGTCATGGACGGGTCGGCGGCTTCGGCGGCGCTCATACGCATCGGCATTGCCTTAGAAAGGCGTGCCCGCATCACGCCACCAGCAGCGGTCATTGGCATCTGCATGGGCGCCGGGGCCGGCACACCGTCGTAACTCGCTCCCGGCACATCAATAAACTCTTCCGACCATCCTTCGGGCAGGGCGTTGCCGACGCCGACGGTGCCTTCGATCTTCTGGCCGGCGACGCGGCGCACGGCGACGAAGGCGGTTTCGGCGCTCGTGAGGCCGTAGTGTAATGCCTCGCGTACCAGTAAGGCATGCAGGGCGTCGTGGTCATTGACGCGCGCGTTTTCGGCGTAGAGGCGCTCAGGTTGGCCAGCTTGGTCGAGTTCGCGTACGGGATCGTAGCCGAGTCGGGTGAGTCGCTGGCGCAGCGCGTCGTCGCGGTAGTGGCCGTGCAGCAGAAACTCCAGGCCCGCCACGCGACGGGCGCCGAACAGGCGCTTAATGGACGCGGCGGCGCAGGAAGATTCCTGCGCCACGGTGGGGCGCTGGCCGACCAGGGCGACTTCGCGTCCGGCGGCGGTGGTCAGGCGGAAATAAGGGGCGTCCCCGGCGCGGGGGATGCGTCCGGCGACCCACACGCTGCGACCGAGCGGGAGATCGCCGAGATCAATGGCGGCGCGCACGGCATCACCGCCCGGCACGGTGGAGGGGACCACGTCGCGGCCGGCGGCTTCGACCGTCGGACGGTTGACTTCGAGGTGCAGGCCGGTGACGACCGGCTCGGCCCAGTCGGCGAGCACTTCGTCGAGAGCCGTCGTGATATCCTCCGATTGCGGATTGCTGGTCAGAAATCGTGAAATGCCACCGCCGCGTTCGGCCAGTTCCGTCGCCAAGTAAGAATTGGGCGCTGCGTCTATGCACAGCACGCTGATGCGGCGTCGCTGCGCAGCCGCGGCGGCTTCGTCGGCGAGGCGCAGGATGCGGCCTTCGTCCGAGACTTCGGCATCGGTGATAATCAGTACCTGACGGCCGCGCTCGCCGTCGCTGCCGGACAGGTGCAGCGCCTGTTCGAGCGCCGGGCCCAGGTTAGTGCCGCCGCTATCCTGACTCTTTTCGAGATAATGAATCGCTTCTTGGACATTGGCGCGCGTAGCCGGGCGCGGTTCGCTCGCGAACCATTGTGTCGTGTCATGAAACAAGCCCAGCGCGAACGTGTCGCGTTCGTTCAAGTCCATCAGGAACCGCTTCACGGCCCAGTCGGACGCTTCCCACTTCGCGCCGCCCATCGAGCCGGAATGGTCCACCAGCAGAATCACTTCGCGCGCGATGCCGCGGCCTTTATCGTGCCGCGCCGGGGGGGCGACCAGTGCCAGAAAGTAGAGATGTCTGGCCACCGTGTCATCGTAAGTTAGCACCTGCAGCGTGGGATGATCGCCTTGCGGTGGCGTCCAGCGCAGCACGCAGTCGCGGTCGGGAATGACCTCGTCGTCCTGTAACTGCACCCGTAAGTCACTCGTCTCCGCCTCGCCGTGCGCGAGCGGCGTAGGGCGCAGGCGATGCGTCGGGCTCTCAACGCGGCCCGTCGCCCCAAAGCGCACGTCGAGCGTGAAGCGATGGCCGGGGTCGCGCATCACGAACAGTGGCTGGCCCTCGGCGTGGCGCGAGCCCGCTTCGTCGTCGCGTGTGTAACGAGGCGCGGTCGTCAGCGGAATGCGCAGCGTCCAGCCGGAGCCTTCGGCCCGCGCCAACTGGACGTAAGAAGTCTCGATGGTCACCGGCTCGTCTGGCTTCAATCCGGCGACGCGCAGCGTGAACACGTCCACCGACTCACGGGTCAGCAACGCCGCCTGTTGACCCGCTTGTTTCGCCTCTTTATACGTGCGTTCGGCCTGGCGCCGCTCCTTCAATTCCGCCCGGATTTCGTGCTCTCCGAAACGCACCCGTACCGCCGTCACCGCCGCGTCGCCTGGCAGCGGAAACCGATACACGGCTTCCAACACCTGCGCGCATTGCGCCGCCGTGTAACTGTATTCCTGCACCAGCCGCAGGCCCGCCAACGGCCCGCTCACTTCGCCCCGCAGCTCCGTGCGCCGCAACGGCACGAAAACCCGGTGCACCCCGTCGCGACGCTTCACTACCGTTTCGTCGCTGGTGATCTCCAAGACCCCGAATCCCTCCGGGGCCGAGTTCTCAAATAATGCGGAATTGAACATCGCGACGCCTCCTTGCGGCCTCCGTAACGGCTGATGTCGTGCATTTTACCATGTGTGCTGTGCCTTGAAAGACACGGCCACAGTCAAGGTACGGACCGTGACATGAGGTAGTGCGGCCCAACGGTCGGAATGTCGAATTCACCGCCGATGATCTCGAAGCCAAGTTTGCGGTAGAAACCAGAGGCTTCGGTGCGGGCGTTGCACCAGAGACGCGTGCCGCCGTGAATGGCGACACGTTGAAGACAGGCTTCGACGAGTGCGACGCCGAGACGCCGGCCGCGCACTTCGGGCAGTGTGGCCATACCGCGGAGACGCCACGCGCGGTCGTCCGATTCACCGGGCGGGGCTTCGCGATAAATCGAGGCAATGCCGGCCAAACGCCCTTCTGTGTAGGCGCCGAAGTGGACGGTGTCAGCGTCCTCATCGCCGGGGAAGACAGCCTCAGTGGCGGGGCGTCCAGGACGCAGCACGACGGCCCGAATGGGGTGAGTGTGGGCCGCAGGAATAGGCTTGACGATGGTACTGCGACTGCTGGGTGGTTCGTGTGGCATCAGCAACAAGGGGTCCTCCACGCCGGCTGGTGCCAGGAAGTCTACAATGGTGGCGACCGGTCGGGCTCGGTGCGACGCGTTGCGGCACCGGAACGGGTTGATTATAATTTAAGGGTAGCCGCGTCGTTATTCGGCAGCACGGAGGGTCGCGAGACCGCTGTGGCCCGTTCGTCTAGAGGCCTAGGACATCAGATTCTCATTCTGAAGATCAGGGGTTCGAATCCCCTACGGGCTACCATTGCGCACATTAGTTGCGAACCACTGCGGGCCGGTCTTCGGGCCGGCCCAACGTGATTTAGGCAAGTGGTAAAACTTTACTGCGTGGGCTCCATCGGGCATCCACTCGATCCTCTTGACCGCCAAGCGCAAGAGCCGGTGTAACTCCTCGGGCTCCGCCTCTTGGGCCAATGCGGCAAAGTGGCTCAGAATGCTGCGGAAGACGGCGGGATCGTAATATTCATCCAATGGCTTCAGAGCCAGGCTGAGCCGTTGCTGCTCCACCCGCAATCGCTCACGATCGACCTTAAGTTGCCCCGCCCTTTCATTGAGAAACCCCAATAGAGCGCCCTGAGCCTGTCCGCTGCTGATCGTCGTGATGATCTGATCGATCTGGCTCTGGTTGTCTTGTAAGGCCGCTCGGGTAGTCGCCAGAGTGTCCTGTAAGGGCTGCAGGTCGGCCGTGCAGTTCCGCAGTGCCCATTCCATCGCCCTTTCGATCATGTCGTCTGAGTCCACCAGTTCCTGAACCTTACGCAGAATCCATGCCTCCGGCTTCCGGGCTATAATGTGGTTCCTGTGGTCGCACCGTTTCCACCCTTTGATCTGCTGTGCACAGCAGTAATAGTGGATGTAAGAGTCAGACTTGCGCTTCTTGCCGCCGCTGTGACCGGCCCGATGACAGATGTAGTAGGGAGCCATAGCGTGCCGGCAAACGCCACAGATCATAATGCCCTGAAGGGGATAGACCCGATTGCATTGGTTCTTGCCATAGCTTCTGGGCCGGCCGCGGCGATTGGGCGAGGCCGCCGCTTTTTCCCGGCGCAGGGCCTGCGCCAGTTCAAAGAGTTCAACCGGCACCAACGGCTCATAATGAGCCCGAGCAATCTGATAGGACTCGGAGCTTGGCAGCGCGTCGGCATCCTTGTGCTCGCGATTGATTTCGATCTGGCCAATGTAGCGACGGTTGGTCAGCACCCGGCGAATCGCGCTGGGTTGCCAAACCAGTTCACCGTCCCGCGTCGGCACTTGATGCGCCGTTTGAGACAGTTTTCGGCATTGAGGTTGGCGACCAAGATGCACTCGCCGTTGGAGTCGGCCCCGGCGGACGCCCAGCCGTAACGCTCGTCCAATTCAAGTTTTCCTTAACACCTGACGCTGATCCGGTGCAGCCCCATATGATGACCGAGATCTTGCGCAAAATGCACGGATTTTTTACCGCGAGCTATCCCAACAATAATGCCGATGTGCGATTCGTAATGGCTACGAATCGCCCGCAGAGCCCGGTTATGGAGCAACTGTGGCACGCGGCACAACGGGATGATGACTCGCCTCAACACTTTCGGGATCATCCCAACCTAAAGGGCTGGCTGCGGGCGTGCGAGTGGCAGGACGTAAATCTAGACCGCTGCCACGAGGAGATCGTCCGCTGGTCCCGTGAGTTTGGTCTCATTGACAGCGAACCAGCGCAGGGCATTCGCAACGTGACCTCTGAATTCCTCGAGCGCGTCACGCATGGACGGCGGCGGTTCAGCCTCCGTGAAGTCGAAATGGCGTTTACTGGCTGTCAAGCTCCGCGCCGCCTGGATTCACCCGCAACGCGCATTGCCATTACAGACAGTATCCGCCAATTTAACCGCTGGCTAACGACGCCTATCTCCGCGCTCGAAGCAGTTAGCGAAGAAGGGCGACCGGCCGATTCACAATCTCCGACCGCAATTGTTCTTCCTCAGATGGCGCGCGCAGGTCTGATACAGCAACTGGACTCCGCTATTGAAAACCATGCGCTCGTTTTGCTTGTAGGAGACGGTGGCAACGGGAAAAGCACTCTTTTGGCTCAAGTTCTATCCCAATGGTCCTCCAACTCCTTCGTGGACGGCACCCATCTAACAGCTCTGAGTTCCGATTGGCTCAGTGAACTCGTAGCCAACTGGCGGAATGATGCCCGTTTCCGCAACGAAGAATGGGACAACGCACTTGCTCGCTTGACAGGCTGCCGCAATGCGCGGCCTGTGTTGCTGCTCGCGCTTGATGCTTTGGACGAAAGCCGCATGAAAACCGCTAAGTACAACGAGGCGTATAAACTGCTGACATTTTTTGCACGGGAGGAGCGTTCAGTTAAGCCACCACGCGCGACCTTAGTAGTGACATGTCGGCAAGAAGGAGACTTGGACGATTTCTTCGTCGAGTCGGGCATGAATGCGTTTGCTTCAAATACCCTCCCTGGGAAAATTATTCCCATTGTGCCCTTCACGCCCTCAGAATTGAGGAGTTTAGTGCGTGAAACAGGAGCTATGCCTCATCTTGCTTCGTCTGTGCGTGAGTGCCTCGCTGAGGCACTCATGGCGAAAGAGTTGATTTCGGGCTCCGTTAATGCGCCTCCTTCTCCTTTTGGCCTTGTCCTACCAGGAAACACGGCTCCTGATGCTGGCCCTGGCTACGCGCGACTGAGAGTGAAACCAGAAGTTGTCGAAGCTCTATTCCACCCTATCGTATGGGGACTCTTTTGCCAGGTCTCGTCTACTCCCGCTTTGCAGGAGGCCGCGTTATGTGGCGATGAGTCGACATGGGATAATATCGCAGCCGAATTGCTAATGTGGTTCGGCCGAAAATGCGCCAAGCGCTGTCCGCTCCCCATCACCGAACGCGAAGTTCATCGGATTCTCTACGAAGTGGCGGCGGCTCACAACGAAACTGACCGCGAGTACCGCAGCGACGAGTGGCATTCAGCGACGCATGGTCAGCGTAGTTCGACAGCACCAGAAGAAGTCATGCGGCAGGGCATATCTTCAGGGTTGATCCGTGCCACGCCCCACGAGGTTCGTGACTTCCCATGGAGTTGGCGGCACCCCTTTTTCGCGCAGTTCTTAGCGAGACAGTCAGCTCGGAGGAGTCAACCTACATGAACAATCTGGAGCAGACCGTTGATTACCGGGCATTGCTGAGAGACGCGACTACTTGCGCTGATGTATCAGCACTTATGCATGCGGTTGACGATCTCGAACAGGGCTTCATGCAGCAGTGGGAGGATGGGACACCAACGCCAGCAGCCGTGGAGTTTTCTGATCAGGTTCGTCCCCGGAGCTTTCGACGTCAAGCCATTCAGAAGCTGCGTGATCTAACCGGGGCAGATGTAGCGATGGCCCGTCAGCTTATCCACGACGAATTGCTCCCACGTTGTTTGCGTTGGTTGTCAGAGTCTGAGGGCCACGCTTCGCGCGAAACGATGGAAAACGGCACCCGCGTATTACGTCCCACGCTCGCCGAGGAACTCGCATGGGAAACGCACGGATTACGGGAGGAGTTGGAACAATGGCTTTGGCTGCTTCCACAGGCCGACCGCCAAGAGGTGCGCGCCCATATACTAACCAAGTTATGCGGCCTGCTGCACAATGATGCTCTACCGATTGAAGCGGTGCGCGCCATTTGCTGGACCATCAACCAAGTCGGTTATAGAAGCCCGGCTGTCGAGGCGGTATTGTGGCATGTGGTCGAGCAGCGAGACGATTTAGCTGGAGACACGGCGCTCAGCATTCTGGCGAGTTTGGGCGGCGTCCCGCCGGCCACTAGTCAGGAGCCGTTTCAGTGTGAAATGCGCAGTCGGTTCGTAGACCAGCTTCGCACTCGGTTACGTTCCCGTCCTCATCGTTTTCTGGGCTATACGCTGTGCGTAGTGGCTGCCCCAGATGTGGAGGAAGATGCACTGCGATTATTTCATGCTTACTCGGCCGAGATCTCCTACTTCACCGGTCTGCGCATAACGACCGACAGTCCACCTGTGGACGACAGCTTTAAGCGCACTCTCTTGGCGCAGTTTGCGGACGCATTGCCCGACCATGAGAGTCTGCAGGACCGCGTCTGGCAGGCACTTCTTGAAGACTGTCGTAAGTCTGACGAGGGCCAGAATGATCTGCTGTACCAAAGCAACTTAATTAAATGGAGCAACTCACGGCATCTGGTTCCCGACCTAATGGCCCTGTTGCCGAACGTTCTAGACAGACAGGAGCACGAATCCAACAGGGAAGAAGTCCCGGCACCACCAGCGACTGACATGGAAGCTAAAGGTCCATCTCACCATTGGACTGTTTATATCGCAGCCTCGCGGCTTCAGGATGCGATTCGGCCACGCCAACTGGCCGGATGGGCTGACATTCAAAACGAGCATTTGGCCCCCTTCCTGTCCATAGCACTGGCCAATACTCACCAAACAGGATCTCACATGACCTCTCCCATGAGGGCAAAGGAAGCCGCCTGGCAAACACTCTCGCTGGCAGGCGGGTGTTGGACACCTCAGGACGTTGAAACCGCCGTCAATGCAGACAACGAGAGCAGCGGCTTTGTGCGCCAACAAGTCTTGGATACGGTGGCGTGCTTCGGCTGCGACCCGCTGCCGCCCTCCATCATCGAGACGCTGAAGAAGGAACAGGATCTTAGCGACCACACTGATAGTTCTGAACTGTCGGCGTATCACGGTGCAGAAGCCTTGGCGCGCGCAACAGCCACCCGTGGTGCCTTCAATGCCCTGCTCGATTTCGGGTTCCTCTTTCATGGTAAGGCATTAGACTCCACTGCCGAATCGCTGTCCGAAGTTGCTGTTGCGTTGGCTCGACAAGGCGAATCTGGCATTGTCGAGACTCTGTTCGATCTGGCTCTTAAGGATGAGGAGCCTCAACGGCGAGGCGTGGCGATAGCTGCTTTGCATGCGCTGGCCGGGCGCGGGTTAGTGCCGATTCAATTGTGGCGTGATTTCTTGATCTTGAGTCGAGACGAATCGCTGGACGAGCATGAGCGTTCCTTGGCCGCGCGGGCTATAGGATTTTTCACCGACCCGGAAGTACGGGCAGAGGCTCAAGGCGCACTGATTGACCTCTGGCACGAGAGTCGGGCCGCTGCGCAAAGGCGAGATAACTCATTTTCTCTTCTTGCCAACCGCATTACGGAGGCGCTGACCCGATATGGCACCTGGCGCTCCATGTCAGCGGAGGCTAAGCAAGACTTTCTCGGACACTTTGGGTTACAGCGGGAGGAAGACCAGTGGCGTTTAGCTGAGCCGGACAAATTGGAATCGAGCCTGGTTCAAGCCTTGATTCTGCTTTATGAGGAAGCGCCGGACACCTTTGAATTGGCACTGACTGACGCGCTTCTGCGCGCCAGAGATCAGGCTCGGTACTCCTTGGTTTTCTACCTTTGCGTTCCCCAACACGGCCAGCATAAGCAGTTCTCCGCTGCAGTTGCAGATACCTTGGTGCGATTAATCCGGGAGGAGGATAATCCCTGGAAGCAGCGGTTGTATCTCTTCGATGCCTTGGCCGTTGGCGCCCCTCAGGTCTTGCTATCCACTGATTGGCGATCAAGTTGGCGGCGGTGGCATCCCAATGGGAAAGTCGCGTTGGCTAACGCGGTCGGGCAGGTGGCGCGTCAGTTGGTAGACGAGCTCGATGACGAATGGGAATCGTTCCGGCTCGTTGCGGCGATTCGATTGCGTGAATTGCTCGGCGACGGCGTTTATGCGGTGCGACGAGCGACGGCCCGGTCGCTGAGCCTGCTGTATTCGAATGTTCTAGAAGCTCAGGTAGTTTTCTGGGCATCTGGCGAAGACGTTGAAAACCGGCGACGAGCCGCCGAAGCGGTGCAATGGTTAGATGAAAGCGCAGGATTTGAAGTCAACTTGGCACCGTTGCAGCGATTTGCGCGTGACCCCGAAGGTCGCGTGCGGGCAGCGGCCGCACGCGGTGCGAAGGAAAGGCGAGAGAGGGAATGGGGAGATGGCTGCTGGCGGATCGTATTAGACGCGGTGCGCGGAGAGACTGAAGTGGCGCAGGCTATGCCTTATGGATCTGCTCTGACCACTTGGGGGGATGACGCTCATCTGCAGTTATTAGCACGAATGCTTGGTGAAGATGAAATTGCGCCGAACATTCGCGTGTGGCTGCACCAACTGCACGAAAAAACGCACAAGCACTGGGAAGATAGTAAGCGGGAGTGGCCCGAACCGTGGGCGGAATGGCAAGCTGATATTACAGAGGAGGTGACAGCCCGGCTGACTCAGCGAGGACGTAGTTGTGAGGTCAGAGTCTCTCTCTGGCAGAGGCCGCGTGCAGGCTCACCGCACCTCGCGAGTTGGGGAGGTATGCTATGGCTAGCGGACGGTTCTAAGACGTGGGTAGTGGATGTGGGAGAAGCACAGCTTCTCGTGGAGGACCGTCCCGAGTCCGAGGTATTGATCCAGGGTAGCTCATTCTCGAGATCTGATCAAACGTACCGAGACATGTATCGGGCGGTCTTCGTTGGTCAAGGACCTTATCCAGACTCCGTATAAGTTCACCGGGCACACAAGCAGCCCGCACCCATCCAGGCGGAGCTTGCGTTGCCCATTCCTACGTTTCCCGATAACATTCCCCTGATGCACTCTGAGAGCTTAATGAAGAGGTAGCCGCACCTGATCGTGGAGGAGGTAGCTGCTATCTTCCGGCATGGAAGAATTCCGCACGTGGCAAGCCAGTTCCTGTGACCTCGGGAGGTGGTCCGGTTGTCGGCGTGTTGGATTTGCTGATAAATAGGGATTGGGGTGCTCGCGGCGTGGCAAAACTGATGGCTGGACGTGTCTTAGCATCGAGCGTAGGGCTTTTCATCTGGACCAGAAAGTCCTGTATAGATAAGTCTTGATGTAGGCGCAGTGTGGTGTCCACTAGCAGCAGGAATCGGCGAGCCAACGGGCCTACGGATAAAGATGAGGATGGATCGAGTGGATTCTGGACCACCGGAACCATAGTTCCTGGCTTGCTGCTGTAGAGGACTATGTCTGGCTCATGAAACTCATTCATATATCGCACTATACCCGCTGTATCCTTTATATTCTGCAATGCCATTTGGGAAAAGATATTATCGGGTATTACCGCCCGCTCACCTTCATAGCAGTTGTCCAGCATCATCATAAAGGGAATTCTGGACGCCTGTAGCAGATCAAAGAGTTCACCTGTTGAAAGCATTGTCCTGGCGAGATCGTCGGCGTGCATACCTTCTGGAGAACCCACGAAGTCGCTGGGGACCGAGAAGTGATTCCATCCAATCCCTTCAGATACTCCATGACCGACGAAGTAATAGACAATGAAGGGATGAGGCCGCCGTTTGGCCTGGGCTATAACTTGCTTAACTGCATCGAAAACCTGGCTTCGTGTGACAAAGCGGTTCGACTCGGACCGAAAGAGGATACCGCCCTGAGCTCCGATGCGGCGCAGGTAGGTAGCCACTAAACGGGCACTGGTATTACCCCCGCTCACACTGTCGAAGCTATAGACACCGGGCTTAGCCACGCTACGGTATTGAGAATTGCCGACACAGACATAGAAGATATCAAAAGCGTGTGCTGGTCGTGCCCCTAACAGGAGACCGAGCACACAAGTTATCGTTAGGCTCACCCGCACAACACGATGCACAGACACGTCTCCCTTGCTCCCATTTTCTTTGAGTGTCTGACTGCCATCCTCGGTTAAGCTTTCCTGGGGCAGGGGCAGAGCCGGCATGACCTAGCACCGGCCTCCTGCATAGTGGAGGATCATCTTATCCCGGTTTGCTGCTGACACTCAGTTGCGTCCAAGAGTCGTGGGACGAGGCACGGAGCGCCTCCTGCAGATGTCCGGCACGAATTCTAAGCCGATTCGCGGTACTCAATCCCTTGCGGAAATCCTGAACCTCGACGTTAAACAGGATCATTTGCTGCCGCACACGGTCGTCTTCAAAGAGAATCATATTCCCCCAATATAGGGTATAGAAGCGATCCACCGCGGCCTTGAACAGCTTAGGTTGGTCAGTAGTAGTCACGACTTCAGCCACCGCACGCGCCGTATTCATGTAGGAGGATAACTGGCGCTCCCATATCCTCCGCTTGAACTCGATAGCGTCGTTCTTGGCAACCAGATTCAGTTCGCGGGTCCGTAAATTGTTCTGCTCGCGGGCAAACTGGATGCTCCCTAACACCAGGCCTAAAATGGTAAGCATAGGTGCAAGGGCCTTGATTATGATATCCCACTTGCGGTAGGCTTCTTCAGCCATGACAGCTCCTGGTTTAGTAATGGTGGGCAAGCCCATCGCTAATCATCCCTTTGCTAACTGATCCGACTAGGTGTCCTGGTGGCACTATGCCGACAAGTAGTTCGGCGTTGCCCCGGATACGACGAGGGGCATATTGCATGGGTGAGGTGCTGAAGCTTCCAGTGTGGCGGGCTTATCATGGTTAGCTTTAGTCACGCTCGTGCGTGAAGCGCATGTCTGTAGTGGGGACAGTAGTCCGTGTGGAGACGATACGCAGATGCATTTCTTCCAAGGCAGAGCCGGGTTTTGGATCAGGCAATAGGATCGTATAATGTAGGGTGCCTACGATCAAAAGTAGATCCAAGTCGCTCTTTTTTTGGATCTGCCACCGCTTCTTGGACAACTGCGTTTTGCCCTTGACGCAACGCCTGATTTCAACCCACCCACTACTTCTGAAAGTCCAAATCTCGCCCTTTTTACAAGCATTCTTGGGGCCGAGAATGGTCTCGAAACGCTTGAAAATCCAATCTTTGGAGCTGCCTGCGGTCAACCGCTGTGTCGCTTCGTGGATTGAGCTGGCGGGAGCGGCGAGTGCAGTTGTGGTCACTAACAGCATGGCCGCCAATACCGACCTGTGGGTGCGCCACCGGATGGACATGTTACGATCTCCTCTCCTCCATATTACAGGTGCTTTGGGTTGCAGTGGCCGTTGTTGGTACTAACTCGTTGGTACTAAATATACTATGGCTGCTCCCAATGGGCAGATACACAGGTATAAACAGCTACGGCAAAAACCATTTTGCACCGGTCACGCCGTTGAACATGCCGCGCCAGGGACACCGCTAAGGTCGGCGGACAATGCGTCGCAGCGTGTAACCCCTGCGGCCCCTGGCTGACCCGCTATTGTACTCGCATAGTGACTGATCCCAGGGACTCCAACGTGGTGTATATCACCTTTGGCGGGTACCAAGGCGGCAATGTCTGGAAGACCGTGGATGGGGGAGCCATTGGTGTAATATCGGTCTGTCGCTACCACAAGCGCCGGTGCGTAGCCTCGCCATACACCCGCTGCACCGCTCTCGCAGCTCGCTGCGTCATTCACGCAGGCGCAGACCTGGCCCAATGCAACACCGACAGTCCATTTAGGGTGGACGCATACAGTCTATTGACTTTGGGACGCGGCTCTGGCTAGGTACGTACAGGCAGCGCTCTATATCACCAGCAGTGATTTTGACGATGGTGTGCCGCTATCGCGCCGCCCTTTCGTCGCCCACTATCCTTCGGCCTGGTGCGGCTTAGAATCTAGGCGCACCGCTTCCATTGCTGCGCTGCAACTCGATCACCGGCAGGCAAGCTTGCTTGAATCCAACGATATCCTAGGACACTCTGGGTGCATGGACCAATCTCCCTCCTCGCAGCCCCAGTGGCACTCCGGTATGCCACGACGGACCGCGTCCTTTAATCTCGAGTCTGTCGAACCTGAATCTGTTGGGCATGGATTACGGGGCGCCCAGCCAAGCGGCATTCATCTGTCCACAGGACAACTCGGGCATTACTGGACCGGCCAGATGGACGTGCCTACGCCCCGGCCAGAGCACATCGTGCGGTTCCGGGAACTCTATCAGCGGCAGCGTGGTGTCGCCCTCACCCATGACCAAGCTCTTGGCCTCGTTGTCAGCCTCCTGATCCTGACCCGGTACCGCCAGATGAACCAGCAATATCAGAACCAATGGCGTCAGGGCCACCAGTCTCAAGATCGACAGTCACCGGGCCAGAATCCCAGAGCGTCACACCTTCACACTTCAAACCATCAATAACCGCCATAAGCCAGTGCCATCCCTCCGATACATCCAATACGCCCGACGCCGCAGCGAAGAGCGATCCAATAAACAGTTGCAAAGCATCCAGGGCCAGGAGGGCGTCCTGGAAGAATATGCCAGGAGCCAGGGACTGGAGGTTGTTGCAGTACTGGAAGAGAGCAAGTCCGCCAAGGCGCCGGGCCGCCCTGTCTTCAATGACATGATCGACCGCCTTCGGAACGGGCAGGCGGACGCCATCCTCTGCTGGCACCTGGATCGCCTGACCCGTAATGAGATCGACTCAGGCACCATCCGTTGGCTCCTCCGCAACGGCATCATCCAGGAAATCCGCACGCCCCACCGCTGCTACCGCCCCGGGGACAGCCTCCTGGTTACGGCCGTGGAGAGCGCCATCGGCGAGCAGTTCATCGTAGACCATATCCACCGCGTCAACCGTGGCATGCGGCAGAAGTGCGCCAACGGGGAGATCCCCTTCCGCGTGCCGCAGGGCTACCTGAACGACCGGCTGACCAAAAAAACCGTAGTAGACCCGGAGCGCTTCCCCATCATCCAGAAGCTCTTCCAGACTGTGCTGAAGGAACGCTGTACGGTGGCGGAGCTGCACCGGTTCATGCACGAGCAGTGGGGCTACCGCAAGAAGGCCTTTTCCAACAGCACGAAATCGGAGCTTTCCCTCAATGCCCTGCATAACATCCTGAGCAATCCCTTCTATGCGGGCTACTTCACCTGGCAGGGGGAGGTGTATATCCACCATCTGCCCCGGGCCGTCACCAAGCAGGCATTCGACCAGGTGCAGGCTTTACTGGGCCAGCGCAGCAACCAGCGGACCAAGTGGCATGACTTCCCCTATACCGGGCTTGTCAACTGCGCGACCTGCGGCTACAAGGTCACGGCCGAAGTCTCCAAAGGGCACACCTATTACCACTGCAACAACCGCCTCGGCATCTGCACCAAGAAGGGCATCCGGGAAGAAGCGTTGGAACGGGAGGTCGACGCGCTGCTTGAAAGCGTCACGCTGGAGCCCGAGTTCGAGCAGTTCGCCCTGCAGGTGCTGGACGAGATGCGCGCCGAAGAGGTCGGGATGCACCAAAGCGTCTGGGAGGCGCAGCAGCAAACACTCGCCGACCTGAAGCGGCAGAGGGACGCCCTGCTGAACCTGTATCTACAGGGGCACCTGGAAGGCGAGGAGTACGCCAAGAAGAAGCAGGAACTGGCCGGGCGGGAGGCAGGCCTCAAGCTGCACGAAGAACAAGCCGAAGAGAATCTGGACTCCACGTTCGAGGTGATCGAGAACATGGCGCACTTTGCCACCCATGCGCGCAGCCTGTTCCTGCGGGGAGAACCGGCCATGCGCCGGCTGATCGCCCAGCATGTGGGGGAGTATACGCTCAACAACGGCGAGTTGCACATTGAACTCAGCCCCCTGTTCGGGCCGGTTCGATCTCAATTCAAAAACTGGCCTCAGGAAATAGAAAAGATCGAACCGTCGAAAAGTGGCTCTGGGAGCTTAGAAAGTAGTGATGTATCAAATAAAAAATCAAATTGGCAGTCCAGCCTGCGTGAATATCGAAACCTCGTGCAGGAACGCAAGTGGACTTTGCCATGGATTGACAGCCCTGCTCCCGATACCGTAGCCGAAGCGGCATAGAATCTCACGCACTCATTCTTATATGCAATCCCTCAAGGCGGCCAAAGGTAACTGGCTCCTTGAGGGATTGGGCGAAACCATCTATAGTGGGAGTACCGCCAAGACGGACTGGGCCTGTAAGGACACCGGTCCGTCTTCTTATTGCCGGTGGATTCCCTAACTCCTGCCTATGTTCAAACAGCCAGCGCAGGTTACTAACCGTGGTGCTACTGTCATGGCCTACACCACCCGCTACGCCTTCAAGCGCCAAGCGCGGCTGGCCACGGACTCCGGCCTGTCCGAATCGGCCGTGTCGCGCCTCATTGCTGGCAAGTGCCTCCGCACCTTCCAAACGGCCGTCCGCGTCACCGCCGCCTTGGAGCGGAAACGGGCCGGCGAATCCACCTCCGGTAACTCGTCTCGCTTGACGGCGCATAGACCGCCGTCTCAGCGTGCAGGCCTAATGGGCTGCAAGGGCTGCACGCTGACGTCTCGGAATCTTTGATTTACTGAAAACTTCCTGGATAGAGGACGGCTGGAGCGTCCCGGTTCCTCGCCTGCAACCCCGGTTGAGCGGAGAAGTTCCCTGCCGGATCATGTATACAGCCGTCACTAATCCTTACCTTATGAGCGTCATCGACGCCAGCCCGCCAGCCGTCCGCTAAGAGGATTTCAGGCAGGGCTACTACAAGGAACTCTATGCGCGAGCCAGGGCGGCCAGGCGCCAGAAGGCCGAGCGAGGGGATCTACCCGGGTCCGCGCCGGTCGGTAATCTCAACAAAAGGGAAGGCGGCAGGGCGTACGTCGGCGCGGACGGGCTGGAGGCACCGCTGGTCAGGCCTGCGCAGGATGCTGATGAGCCTGTTCTATGTCGGAAAAGTGAACTACCAGAGGGAGGCCCTGCCCGGTAGCCATCCGCCGATCATTGAGCAATCCCTCTTCCATGCGGTCCAGGAGGCACTCAGGAAACGGGCACGGTCATAGTCGGCTTGGCAACCTAATGATTAACCCTTGCCACTTTGGGATGTGTTCTTCCTTTGGGGGCAGGAGTCATGGTCGGTAGGGGCGCCGGAGTGGCACCGAGATCTAACCTGTCAGGATGGTATGTGTCGGCTTCCAACTCTGCTTCCATGTCCTGAGTTAGTTTCTCATATAGGTCCGATGTCGTGGAGAAAAGTTTTGAAATCTTTTTATGGCAACTGTCATACAGGGTAGCAGCCATCCAAGTTTTAGTCTGTGGAGAGAGTTTTCTTCGGCGGGTGCGGCTGTCTTTGGCAAATAAATTCGCTCTCTTGAGAGTGTAAGATGCGATGCTTTAGAATTTGTTGGTCTCCTTCGACAACTTATCTGCATCGCGTCGCACAGAGGGGTCTTGGTACAAGCTCTGAATGCGCGGCAATATCGTGTCATAAGAAGCCGTTTCACTGTAGCGGGCCCAAAGACTGTTCACTATCTTTCTAACCTCTGGCACAGATTGGCCATATTCGTCGGTTGCACCCTTATTATGCATATTCAATATCAGCCAAGTTCTTTTGAGCTCATAGGATTCGATCGTCATGAGGGCGGATGCATAGTCTTGTCGAAACCGAATGAGCACCTGGCGCTTCCGCTCCAACGTCAGGCGCTCCGCATCAATTGTCTTCTGATGCTCTGCGGCGCGGTTCTGCCATATGCTACCAGCCCAACTTACTGCAATACCTCCAACCACCGCAGCGATAAGGGCTACGCAGCCGGGACTGTTAAACCAATCCCACAAGGTCCTTGGTTGCGTCGCTTTGTTTCCTTGGTAAGCCGCCAATTCTCGTCGTGTTGATTCGCTATAATAGACCTCCGCGCGAATCCGCTTCTTGTCGTCCTCGGTCAGCACGCTAATATCCGCCGGTGGTGCGACGGGTGCATCTTCAATTGGCATATACTCTGGTCCCTCCTATGTTGGTGCCACCATAGTTCTATAGATTCTACGAGTCACGGGGCAAGGTATACCTGTCCTCATCATCAACCCCTCTTACGAGAGGGGTTTGGGGCCATGAGACTGAATGTACTTCATGAGGTGCCGCGATGCAAGCTCTATTTGCCACTAGCCTCGATTGGGTCGCGACAGCCTTGACGGCGTGCCGTGGTTGTGCGTCAACAGATGAGTCAAGTCGAGCGCCAAGGGCTTTGTCCGTTAGCCTTCGAAGAAAGACAGTTGCGTCCCTTGTGCATATATGCATTGGATTGGGGCGGCCACAAGGTAATTGGGGAACTGCGAGTCTTGAGCCGAGCATTCGCATATGGATAGTCCCCGTGATGAAGGGCCGAGAGGGATAGATGCAAAAGACAGGATGTAACCACGGCGGTCGAAGTCCCAAGCTTTTGCCTCTAACCTGTTGCCTGTATCAATTGGTAATCTAACCTGAGGCAATATCGAAGTCTCGGGCAGCAGTGCAACTGGTATTTGTCACGGATTGACAGTCTTGTGCCTTATAAACATTAGTATTGGGACGACGGCGACCTGGACAGACCAAGATGTCCAGTGGAGCCTGTTATAGACAACCATCCAGCAAATCACTAAAAAGTATGATGCGCACTGTAAAAAACTTTACAGCGGGTTGCATAGACATCGGTTACAATGACGACAACTAACCTCAATTAGTTATAGGGTCTATTCAAGTAGAGGTCGCTTGGGCCACCTTTGCATCGACCTGTGAGGTTGAGCCTGAGTCATGATCTTCTTAAAGCACATATAGGGATCTCGCGGCGTATCGGATCTGTTGGGGAGGTAACCCTGATGAACAGTAAGTCGCTCAGAGCAGCGCGCCTGGTTTTGTCCTGTGTGGCGCCTGCTTTCTGGATCAGTGGGACGCCGTGTCGCACTGTGTCCGCTGCAACCACCAATGCGGCTGCAACCACCAATGCGGCCGCAACGCCGGCACAGCTCTCGGCCGCCAGTAACCTCCAGTATCTGCGACGCGTGATGGACCAGTATCACGACCGATTTCCCGTTTACGATGATGTCAGCTCGGCCGGCAACCACTTTCCTGCCTTCGCCTTGCTCCCGAACGAGCATGCGGCGGTGACGATCAATGGCTCTTACACCGCCAGCCGCCATTCGGGCGCCACCTCAATCCGCTTCCAACTGGCCCCGAACACGGCTGACGGATTCGGCGGCGTCTACCTGCAGAACGGTATCCTGGGGCCTCGAGCCGTGGCCTCTGTGCCCAACTTCGGGACTGTGCCTCATGCCGGCATCAACTTGTCTGGAGCCACGGCATTGACATTCTGGGCGCGGGGCGAAGCTGGTGGCGAGTCGCTTAACTTCTTCGTTGGTGGCGTGGGGCGTAATCCCCAAACCGGCGTTCCTAGCGCGCCCTACCCGGACTCCACGCCCGTGGTAACGCTACGCGTCCAGTTGACCAAGGAGTGGACTCCGCACCGCATTGACCTACGTGGCAAGGATCTCAGCTACGTGCTGGGTGGTTTCGGCTGGTCCGCCAGTACCAGCGACAATGCCAATGGTGTGAGCTTTGAAGTTGATGATATCCAGTTTGAATTAAGTCCGCAGCGGCTGGCGCAACGACTCAACGAGCCCCGTTTCTTGCAGAGCTACTCCACCTTGCCACGCCAGCCTGATCCGTTTCACGGGACCCATGCAGAAGACATCGACTTTGTGCTGCGCAACACGGCGTTTAGCTATGACAACGCGGTAGCCGTCCTGGCCTTCCTCGCAGACGGCAGTGCTGACAGCTTGCGGCGGGCCAAACTCATCGGCGACGCTTTTGTCTATGCCTCGCAGCATGACCGCTCCTTCACCAATGGACCTCTGCGCAAAGCCTATGCCGCCGGCGACATCGCGCTGCCGCCCGGCTGGACTCCGAACGGGCGCAGTGCCACCGTACCAGTGCCGGGGTTCTACTATGAACCGCAGCATACCTTCTACGAAACGGCCGAAGCCCACATCGTGGATACGGGCGACAACGCCTGGGCCATGGTCGCCCTCTTGGCCCTCTACCATACGACTCATGAACCCGCCTATCTCACGACAGCCCGCCAGATCGGCGTTTTTATCCACGGCCTGCGCCACGATACGGGACACTACCAGGGCTTCCTGGCCGGCTTCGAGAATCCTGAGGATCCCGCCCACCTGGTGCGGCGAGGTTACGCCAGCGCGGAACACAATCTGGACATCTACGCCGCCTTTACGCGCCTGTTTGAACTGACTCATGAAACGATGTGGCAAAACGATGCCCTGCACGCCCAACAGTTCGTGGAGTCCATGTGGGATGATGCAATTGACCTTTTCCGCGCTGGAACCATCAACGATATGACCGTCAATCGAGTGGTCCACCAGATCCCCGAGGACGTGCAGGCGTGGAGCGTGCTGGCCCTACCCCAAACACTGCAACATCATCCTGACATCCTGACCGACGCCGCGCGCCGTTTTGGCACCATGCACGACGGCTACTACGGCTACTCAGGCTTCGACTTCAACGACGATAAGGACGGGGTTTGGTTTGAAGGGACCGCCCATATGGCCGTGGCATATGCTACGACCGGGCAATCGGCTGCCGCGCAAAGCCTGCGGCAGCAACTCGCCAGAGTCCAGCATACACCGTCCCCTTTAGGCGATGAGCAAGGCATTCCAGCGGCCAGCCATGACGGCGTCTCCACCGGGTTTAACACCACGAGCGGCACATTCCAGCTCTACCGTCGCCTTCATGTGGGCGCTACTGCCTGGAACATCTTTGCGCAGTTGGACTTCAATCCCTACTACCAGCGCAGTGCCACTGCCGGACCAGGCTAAGGAAGAGGGAGCCAAATCCACTATTGGCGCGAGCACGATCAATTACTGACAAGGGCACGATCAATTACTGACGAGGCACGCAGTGGGGTGGGGTCGATCACGTCCGGGACAGGAGTAGAGACGGGAGTAGAGACGGGAGTAGAGACGGGAGTAGACACAGGCGTCGAGCGAGTCAGTTTCGGTCTGCGGTGAGGGCGCCGACAAAGGAGCCGCCTGCGGGCTTGGCCTACCTCAGGTCTGGCCTACCTCAGGTCTGGCTTGCCTCAGGTCTGGCTTACCTATGGGTTGCTGTCTTGAATTGAGCGACTTCTGCAGTGAGGCAGGAGGGTCAACAGTGAGGCAGGAGGGTCAACCCGGCCGCAGGCCAAGGGAAGAAAACCAGTATTGAGACGATACTGCGCCAGTGGCGCGGTCTACTATTCCAGCGGTTAGAGGAGAGTGCCATGAAAACCCAACGCCGGGCTATTGACAGCAGATCAAGTCACAGGATTATCACGCGATGGCTCACCTGGTTAGCGGCCAGCGGTAGCTTCCTATTATCGGCAGTGCCCAACTTCGCTCAGCCGACACCTCCTAAACCTGTGCCTCTAGTGCAGGGCTGGACGGACACCGACCGACAGTGGTTTTATACCACGACTCAGGGCTCAGAGCTTATGAACTATCAATGGTTTATGGCTTTGGAGCAACCCGGCAGCCAAGTATCATTCGCCGCCGACAGTTTGACCCGCTTCGGCTACCTGCCCAATGCCAAAAGCAGCACCAACCCGGATGGGCTTCCGGTGGGATTCGTGGCTGATTCGGATGGCAGCACTCGCTACATCGGCATGACCTGCGCCGCCTGCCATACCGGGCAGGTGAAGTATAACCACACCTTGTTCCAGATCGACGGCGCTCCCTGCCGAGCCGATCTGTACGCCTTTTTGAAAGAACTCCGCGCTGCCGTGCAAGAGACGAACGCTGACGCCGCCAAATTCGGGCGCTTTGCCGACCACGTGCTCGGCTCCGCGGCTTCCACTTCGAGGCGAGATGCGCTGCACGGACAACTGGATCACTATGCGAGCACGTTCATGCCCTATGTGGACCAGAGCACGCCGGATATGGCCCACCGCTGGGGACCTGCCAGAGCTGATGCCTTTGGCATGATCTTCAATCGGGTGGCTGGCTTCGATCTGCCCGACATGACCAACTACCAGGTGGCCGCAGCGCCGGTAAGTTATCCCTTTCTATGGGGCATCGCCTGGCATGATAAGGTGCAGTGGAACGGCTCGGCTCCTAATACTAACCCTGCGGAACGACTCGCGCGCAATGTGGGCGAGGCACTCGGCGTCTTTGCCACGCTGAATTTGGCTAAACCCGGCCACGTCCTACGCTACTATGCTTCGAGTGTCAATCGCCCGAATCTGCTGCAACTGGAGCACAAGCTCACGTATCTGAAAGCGCCAAAGTGGCCAAGTCAGTATTTTGGCGCACCTGACCCGGCGAAGGTCGCCTTGGGGGCACCTCTCTATGCCCAGTACTGTGCTGCCAGTTGCCACACTATGTTTAACCCGGACAAGCCAGCCCCGGTCAAAGTATTCATGGATCCACTGAGCGAGGTAAAGACCGACCCCGCGATGGTATTGGCCCCGCGGCAGCGCATGGCGAACACGGACCAGTTGGCTGGGACCCAAGTCTACATGTATGCCGGCTCGCCTTTGAAGGCTAATGATCTGGTGTTCAGTCTGGTGACGAATGCCGTGGTCGGCGCCGTGCTCTATCCCAGCTTGGGTAACACGCCTGCACCAGGCGGCTCATCCCTCGTTGGCGCCCAGACCCTGAATGACCGACAGAGGCTCCGTATGGCATTGTCCATCAGTGCTATCCCCCAGGCCCAGCGCAGTGCCCAACAGACAGGGCTCCTCCACCAACTCTTGTCGCTCCTTACCATTTATGGCCAGAGAAGCCTGCAATCCGAGGCGGCCGGGCCAGCTTACAAAGCACGTCCCTTGGATGGTATCTGGGCCACGGCGCCGTACTTACATAATGGCTCGGTCGCCAGCCTCTGGGAATTGATGCTGGACGAGAGCCAGCGGTCGCCCCGGTTCTACGTCGGCAGCCCGGAGTTTGATCCGGTTAATGTCGGGCTCAACACGGGTGTTCAGAGCGGCTTCCTCTTCGACACGAGCCTGCCGGGAAATCATAACACTGGCCATAGTGGGCACCGCTACGGAACGGATTTGCCAGATGACCAGAAGCGGGCCATCGTAGAGTATATGAAGACGCTCTGAGATGGCTTCCGGCCCAAGGGTTCGGATTTGTAGGCTTCCGCGCGGGGGCGGAGGGATAAGGAAACCCTAGCACGTTCGTCCTGTCAGCAAGGATGCTTTTTAGTGTCAGGACAGAAAATGTCAGGGCAATAGCAGCAGGGCTGTAGCACCTGTCAGTTGACGCGAACGCGCGTAACGGCCGATTGAGCCACTCGCAACAGTCCCACGATCGTTCTTTATCTATCCGCTGGTGCTTTGGGTGAGCAACAATGACCAGATATCTGTTCGGTGCATACTGGCGGACCATCATGAATGACGTTCGAACCTATTGCCTTGACGCACCGGAGAATTTCGACGTATCGGGATTTTCCTCCACGACTTAGCCAGTCTTTGGTGAACACTTTGGTGCTTCTGCAGCACGTTAGCTAGATGGTGCGGCTTTGCAGAGTTGCACTCTGGGGGCGGACGTAAGTGTCGCCATAACTCACGCGCCAACCCGCCGGCCCTCGTGACAGCGAGTTCTGCTGTGACTTCAACTCTATCACAGTCTCCCTTACTTTCTCCACATCCAAAATCTGCCTAATATCATGACGGTCCTGCATCCCCAGTTTTAGTGCGGAATGGAAAATGTTCTGCTAAGTGTCCACAGGGCCTTATCCTTTAGAGGTGGGATAGGGGTCGTTACTTCCAATCAGGGTCGCTGGACGCTGCAACAACGCAGAGGAACAGAGTCACACCACGGCAGTGCTCTGGAGCAGTCGCTCCAAGGCACGTTGCATACCAGACGGGGGTTGGCGCGGGAACTCAAGCTACTCCGCGCCGAAGCCGGGGCCAGATCCGGCCACTGCGGCGTGGTAAGCCAGGCTGTTGGGTGCAAATCAGATACGACAAAAGCCGCCTCGCGGAGGGAGAATCCCTCGTTGACAGCGGCCTTCCCCGGCTCTCGTCGCGCCGGCATGGACCTGCCGGAACGAACCTGGGGCGGTCTCACCCCGGCGCCGATTAGCCTCCCGATCCTACCACCGCGCGTAGCGCGCCTCAATCCGCGATGCCCCGCTGCAACCTACCTCTAACCATCACCATGCAAACCAATGCCCTTCATACCAAAACCGATCCTGCCACCTCCGCTTCTGCGGCAGCCGGATCGGCTGCCGCTGAGAAGCCGCTCGTTATTGAACTGCGCCAGACGGAGAAGCAAGCCAACGGCACCTTCCGACCGCAAGCGTCGCTCAAGCTCACGCCGGCACTGCGCACGTCCGGCCTGCTGCTGGCCCTGCCAGGGGAGGATCTCAAGAACTTGCTGTTCCTGATGAGTTTCCTGACACCTAACGGCGACTGTATCGCCGCGCTGCCGCAACTGGCCGCGGCCATGCGCATATCAGCGATGAAGGTGCGTACCCGGATGCACCGCCTGCTCGAATTCAAGTGGCAAGGCGAGCCCCTGGTCATACTCTTACACACCGAATCGGGTCTGGATACCTACACCCTCAATACCCGCTTCGTCGCCTACGAGCATACCGAAGAGCCGGTTCCGGAACCTCCCGTGCCGGCTTACCGGGCTGCAGGGTGGGAAGCCATTATTGCTCACTCCAGAGCCCACTACGCCCGGCCGCGCGCTGCCGTGGAACGCCTGATCGCTGAACAAAACGGCTGGCCGCTGCCCGATGAAGTAGAGTCGGCAGCGGGTGGCGATGCGGCGGTGGGTGCCGAAGAGCCACGTGACAGCGCCAGCGGCACGATCATGGACACCGAGAACCTTCAACCTCCGGCTCCTGAACCGCAAAGTCAGGCACCTGAAGGCGGTGTAACTGCTTCGCCGCGCCCGCGCGCCCACGTCAAGCAGCAACTGCTGCGCCTGGGGATCGCGGCTGATCTCGCGGAGGAGCTGCTATCGCGCTTTGATCTGGTGCGCATCCAGCGGCAATTGCGCTGGCTCAAGTACCGCAAGGCGAAGAACCCTGCTGGCTTCCTGGTCGCCGCTATCGAGGACGACTACGAGGCTCCCGCTGTGCTGTGGCACCGCGCCCGCCAGCCGGTTGTACGGCACCCGCCAAGCGCCCATCGTCTGCCGCACCTCGCGCAGGTTGAGGAACCATTCCTGACTCGGACAATAGACGCGAGAGTGGCCAAGGTGTGGCTCTTGTTGGTCAACTGAATGATACAGCAAGGCGATTTAGTAATAGGAGCAGGACGGTCACTGCCAGCAAAGGCATGAGGAGGATGAGACATCTCAAACAGAGAGATCTCGATAGTTCATGGTTGTGGATTGCCGAAGTTTGCGGGAGCATCATAATGTATATCTCAGCTAGCATTTCTCTCACCAACACCACTAATGTGGCGCAGATTGTGCTAATACCTAAGGGGACAGCTATTGAGGTAATTGAGACGGGGCAACAAAACGTGGTGACGGCACAGCAGACACGATTTAAACTTGGTCCAGGAGAGACGCGCACTATCCGGGTTGGAGTCTACTGCGCCAATCAAAACTTCTCTTATCCTTCTAATGCAACCGGGAGGTTGACGCGTTTTCAAATAGGCTTGCCGTTTGAGAACCAGCATGAAGTCTGGCAACGGATTATTGTTCCGATGGCAGGTCGTGCTGTCCGTTAACGACTAAATCCACCGTGTCTTCAGACACAGTAGTGGCGAATTGTCTTATGACCTACGATAATAGACGCAAGTGGATTAGGCGGCTTCTTTAGGATCGCTTCACCGTCGCGGACCTGGAGACTTTGGTGAAGCCGCCTTGCGCTGATCTTATAGAAGGGAGTCCGTAGAGTCGAGCGGATTGAAACCAATTTCGGAAAATCGAATACGCGATCCCGGCATCGGAAGTAGCAGCAGAGAGTCCGCGGAGTTGAGCGGATTGAAACCACACTTTACGTGCCCCGAGCAAACGAGCAACATTGTCCGAGTAGAAGGGTATCCGCGGAGTTGAGCGGATTCAAACTTGTGCACCGGTGCGTTCAGCGAAATGTTGTTATTCAGGGTCGTGTAGCAGGAAGTCCGCAGAGTCGAGCGGATTGAAACTTGTTAACGGCGTTCCAGAACGGGGCGAAGTAGCGCAAAGGGAGTCTGCGGAGTTGAGCACAGTGGCCCACATGTAGCTATATTGATCTTATAGTGTGGTTTTGGCAGCGGTGTCAAGAGCGGAAATGGGACACCCTGTGTTCGCCGGTTGCGTGCTTCTCGAGGTTTACCAGATGCGGAAGTCGCCAGCGTAGTTTTCCGAGCGGATATCAGGGATTTGTTTGCCCTGGGTTAGGGTGCGCAGGATGTGTTCCGTGTGTTCGCGCAGGGCTGAGACGGTCGGGTTTTGGGGCTGGTTCGTCGTCAGTTCCTTGGCGGCGGTGAGCAGGGCATAGGTAAAGAGGCCATGGCCAATCACCTTGCCGTCGAGCTGGGTGGCCTCCACGGCGACATCGTAGCCAGAGGAGGCGGAGATGATGTGGACGCCGTTGCCGCGCTCGATATCCGCGAAGAGGGATTGTTGAAGGACGAAGGCGTTATCGCGGATGCGGGGTTGGGTGGCGATGATGGGCAGGGGTTTGTAGGTGATGCCGGCGGATTGGCCCCACAATTCGGATGTGATCTGCTGGGGTCGTGGTTGGGGCAGGGGTGCGGGGCGATTGTTGGGGAGGTCCGCTTCGGCAAGGCCGCTGTAACAGGCGTCCATGAGGACCAGGCGGCGGCGGGCGGGGATGCCGTCCAGCAGGGCGAAGATTTCTTCGAAGGATATGCCTTCCTGGGCCGGGGCGGAGGGATTGATGTATGGTATGGAGAATACTATCTTTAGACTCTCCCCTGACTTCCATGAGTTAACTTGAATGGGCCTATCTCTCTTATCTGGTCTTCAGCCCGCTCGCTCACATGGGCATCCTCATCTTGAAGCGCCACCTCCAGAGCCGGGATAGCCGCACCGCCGATCTTGCCCAGCGCATCCACAGCACTCATGCGCACTTGCCAGCCGGCATCCTTGTTTTGGAGCGCTACCACCAGAGCCGGGATAGCCGCACCGCCGACCTTACCCAGCGCATCCACAGCCCTCATGCGCACCTCGGCATCCCTATTTTGGAGCGCAGCCTCCAGGGCCGGGATGGTAGCCGCGTCACCGATCTCTCCTAACGCATCTACAGCCCTCAAACGCACATTCCCGTTGCCATCCCGGAGCGCCGCCTCCAGGGCGGGGATGGTAGCTGCGTCCTCAATCTCTCCTAAAGCATCCACAGCCCTTAGGCGCACTTCCCAGTCGGCATCCTGCAGCGCCGTCTTCAGAGCCGGGATCGCCACACCACCAATCTTGCCCAACGCATCCACAGCCCTCAAGCGCACTTCGGCATCCCCATCTTGGCGGGCCACCTCCAGAGCTGGGATCGCAGTTGCGTCCCCAATTTCTCCTAAAGCATCCACGGCACTCAAGCGCACTTGCCAGTCGGCATCCTGCAGCGTCGCCACCAGAGCTGGGATGGTAGCCGCGTCACCGATCTCGCCCAAGGCAGTCGTAGCCCGCCAGCGGACAACGCGGTCCTCATTTTGGAGCGCCGCTTCCAGAGCTGGGACGCTGCAATAATCTCGGAACTTGAGATGGATAAACTGGACAGCACTCGACGAAGATTCACGTAGGAAGTCCATTGAGCGCGCAAATAAAATGAATTTGAGCTTTGCGTTGCCAATAATGCGCTTGATATCCTCGGAATAAAGAACTATGGACGCAGATTGATAATCATATGACTGTATAAACATTCCCGCAGCAAGCTTGCCCAACAACGCACGCGTTGTCTTCTCCGTATAGGGTAGCTTTCGTTTGACAGCCTCATGTGCAAAGCGCTGATGAATGTAGAAATCAAAGATCTCGTTAGCTGTCAAGAGCGAGCTGGCCAGAGGGACCTTGCTCTTGCCCTCACCCACTGCTAGGCTGAGCAGGGTAAGCAGCAGAGGAGTGCTGGCTAATTCAAGCAGGTTGTCATCTCCAGACAATGTTTCCCATAACTGAGATTGATTTCGGCCATGTAAGAAATCCTCTATCTGCTTGGGTGCCAGCGGTAAGAGTGTCACCGCTCCCGGCAGAACTGCCCTCTCACCGAGATGTTCATAATCCATTTCCCGACAGGAGATAACAACTTGCTCGTCTGGCAGTTGCTCCTCGAGGTTCCGAAGAAATCGCAGGCGTGGGTCGTACTTCTCGCTGCTCGTATTCATGCCATCCACTGGCCGCTCTCCTCCGAGTTCGTCCAGACCATCGAATATATACAACAGCGACTGGTCCTCTAAGCGAATGTCTTTGAACTCAGAGGGGAGTAGTCCCTGCGCCCATTGAGCCAAAGGCATGTGGTGGTCCCACCGATGGATACTAGAAAAGATGGGGATGGGATTGTTATTTGGATCTTCCAACCGCGCGTATGCTGCAGAGCAGGCAAATTGCAGGAGTGTGGTCGTCTTTCCTGATCCTGGCGCCCCTAATAGCAAGACACGCCTTTCCATCTGATCAAACGCAGTTAGGAAGCTGTCGAATATACGGGTCTCGTGCGAAGCTACCGGCTCACGGTGTTGGCCCGGTTGTAACGGGGACAGCGTAATAGCGCTAAAAAACTTAAGCGGTGGACTAACAACGGACGAGGAATCTCGTGCTGAGAGGAAAAGCATCTGCTCAATGGCAGTCTGCATTTCCTTCAGGAACTTGCGAAGGTACTTCCGAATAGTTGCCTCGTCGTTTGGGCTCGCCGCGCCGGGCACGGCATCTGGCGGCGAGCCTACTGAGGGTTTACGGGAATGCCCCACCCGGGCATTGGAAAGAGTGATCGAGGTGTCCGCCTATCCCACAATACCTCGTGGACCGTCCACCGTTTGGTGACACCTTTAAGCTCCACGCCTTGCGTCTCATGGGTTGTCACACCTGCCAACTCACCAACGTCCCTTATAGTGTCGTCCGATGCAAGCACCTGCTCGCCACCAGCCAAACCCTCGATCCGGGCCGCAATGTTGATCGTATGATCACTATAATTTGGTTTTGTGGCACGCAGCAGTTCCGTGGCACCACCAGTGTGCAACCCGATCCGCACTTGGACATAAGGAGGCAAATTCTCACCTGGCGCCGGTATTGGTATCTGTTTGCTGATGAATTCGCGCTGGACTGCGATGGCGCACTCGACCGCCTTGCGCGCATAACGGAAATTGACAAAGTAACTATCGCCGTGAGTGGTCACCACTTCGCCACCGAACTGTTGGACAAGTCGGTTCAGAATCTCGTCGTGGGGTAGAAGCACCTCGTCATCGTACAATTGATTGCCCTCCTCACCATGCTGGCGAATGCAGCCGTCGCGAATGTCAGTGGACTTTACGATATCGGTGAACATGAAGGTTCTAATCACCCGCTCTGACACCTTCGAGCCTAGAGAATCTTGGTGCGGGGCGGTTCCACGCCAGTCCTCGATCACGCGCCGGATACCCGCTGCAACGTCTTTCCAGGACTTGTCTCGATTGGGCCAACTAGTGATTGGCCTGCCGTCCTTGGGTAGCGCCTGCAGCTTGCCGAATGGCGCCTGTTGCCAATCTGTCTCGCGCAAAATGACAGGAATCACGCGCGCTTCGCCAGCAGCGTGACGCTCAAGCGCCGCTTGCATCTCGATGTCGTAGCAGTAGTCAGAAGCGATGAAATCGGCGCTGACCAGCAGCAAAATGATGTCGGCTGCTTTGAAGTTCTCGTCTATTTTACCCGCCCACTCCTCTTTCCAGCACATTGGGATCCTAAGCTTAGAATTCCACGTGGACAAGTTGTCGCG
>JADMIO011638337.1_pt1 | contig 70338 bp, 57 predicted proteins | sample 8958161 | NCBI WGS metagenome assembly JADMIO01 (sample SAMN16585339, study PRJNA669376) | soil metagenome | isolation source: Crop rotation soil | place: USA: Cullars Rotation, Alabama | collected 2011 | reverse complement strand
ACAACTTGTCCACGTGGAATTCTAAGCTTAGGATCCCAATGTGCTGGAAAGGAAGTCGACGGCGATGTGATCGCGTGGCGTGTCGCTGAAGTTACTGACGTGGACCACGACATTGTCTAGATACTTCTGGCCGAACACGACACTACGCGCTTCAACATTCGTGATCGCGACGTTAGGTGGCGGGTTGTTGCCGCCGACGTCGAGCGTCGTGAGTTGCGTGTTGTTTGAGAGCTTGAAAGTCGCACTCGCTGGAGTCCAACCCGGCGTTTGAAAATCCGAGATCATGACGATCCGTTTTGGACCAGTGGTCTGGACTTCGCTCAACAACGATTCTGCGCCGCGCAGTGCTTGTTCGTAATCCGTGCCATCCCAACCCGCGCCCAGGCTGCTGATGCCGAAACGCACACGGTTCTTGTCCGTGAGAAAGCGATTGATGACCGTGTAGCGTTTATCGAAACTCACGAGAGCGATCTGTTCGTCGTTGCGCGCTTCATCGAGAGCGCCTTCCGCACGCTTCTGCGCCTCGGCAAACAGGTTGTCGCGACGCATGCTCAACGAGTTGTCGACGAGAATGACTGTCGCGCCGGCGGCGCTGTTGTCACGCGCGGCACTACCGCCGCTGAAGAAGGGTCGCGTGAATGCGATCACAATTAGAAGGATGGCGAGACAGCGCAGCAGTAACAATAGCAGGTTGTGCAAAGTGCGACGGCGAATGGTGCGCTGTGGCACCTGTCGCACAAAAACGAGCGCGGGGAACTGGACGCGACGCGCACGTGTGCGCCGCACGAGATGCACGAGAATAGGCGCCGCGAGCGCCGCAACGCCGAGGAAAAACAATGGCGTCAGGAACGACATAAAACCTAACCGGAGATTACGCAGATTACATAGATTAAACAGAAAAATAATCTGTGTAATCTGTGGATAAAACTACTTGCCAGCTCGGCGTGACAGGAACGAAAGCAGCGCGAAATCGAGTGGCTGCTTCGTCGTCAGCAATTCATAGTCGACATTATTCGCCGCCGCGCAGAGTCGCATGTCATCGACATGCCGGCGCATCCGTTCACGATAACCGCCAACTACGACGTCGGGAAGCACCGGCATCTGCTCCTGCGTTTCCGCATCTTCAAGCAGCAACACCGGATCGTTAAAATCAAAGTCGAGCTCGTTTTGATCGAGCACCTGGAACGCAACGACATCGTGTCCCTTGAAACGCAGGTGCTGAAACGATTCAGCGAGACGATAGGGCTGATCGTAAAAATCTGAGATGACGACGACGATGCCACGGCGCGTCAATATCTCCGCCAGTTGATGCAACGACGCCGCGAGATCCGTTTGGCCTCCAGGCTCGAGCATCGAGAGGTTGCCGAAGATCGTGCGCATGTGTCCGGTGCGATTGCGCGCCGGTACATGAGTGTGGACTTTATCGGCGAAAGCGACCAGCCCAACTGCATCCTGCTGTCGATTCAACAAGTAAGCCAGCGACGCTGCGAGAAACTGCGCGTACTGCAATTTCGTGACAGGGCTCGCGTGTGCGTAGTTCATTGAAGCGCTCGTGTCGATCAACAGGTGACACTGCGTGTTCGTGTCAGCGCGATACTTCTTGATGAAGTAACGATCGGTGCGTGCGAGCAAACGCCAATCGAGATAGCGGAGATCGTCGCCGGGATTGTATTGCCGATACTCGGTGAACTCAGTCGAGAAGCCCGTGAACGGCGAACGATGCAGGCCCGACATGAATCCTTCGACGACCGTGCGTGCGAGTAGTTCGAGCGAACCGACGCGCGCGAGCAGCTCGGGATCGAGGAATCTTGTTGAGGTCGCAGGCGTTGTCATATGAAATAGTACTTTGGTCTTTGTACTTTGGCCTTTGTTCTTAACCAAGCACAAAGTACAAAGCGCAAAGATCCGAACTACAACCCGCTCTTCGGTTCAGGCACTGCTTCGATCAACTTCTTAATAACCTGATCCGAGTCAACTTTCTCCGCTTCGGCCTGGAAGTTCAACAGCACGCGATGGCGCAGCACCGCTGGCGCGACGGCGCGCACGTCTTCACACGAAACGTTGTAACGACCGCGCAGGATCGCGCGCGCCTTGCCACCAAAAATCAGAAACTGCGAAGCACGCAGTGACCCGCCCCACGTCACCCACTTGTTCACGAAGTCGGGCGCGGACGGCGTTCCCGGGCGACTCGCGTTAACCAACCTCACGGCATAGCGTGCGACAGTGTCTGATGCCGGCACCTGGCGCACGAGTCGTTGAAACGCGATGATCTCATCCGCCGACATCAGTCGTCGAAAGTCGTAATCCTGCGGCGACGTTGTTTGCTTAACAACTGCGACTTCTTCTTCTTCAGGCAAGTAACCAATCTTCACGTTGAACATGAAACGATCGAGCTGCGCTTCGGGCAGTGGATACGTGCCTTCCATCTCGATCGGGTTCTGCGTCGCGAGCACGTGAAACGGTCGCGGCAGATCGTAACTAACACCCTGCACCGTGACGCGTCCTTCCTGCATCGCCTCGAGCAACGCTGCCTGGGTCTTCGGCGGCGTGCGATTGATCTCGTCCGCAAGCACGATGTTGGCGAAGATTGGGCCAGGGATAAACTGCATCGCGCGCCGTCCGGTGGCGCGGTCTTCTTCGATGATCTCGGTGCCCGTGATGTCGGCAGGCATCAAGTCGGGAGTGAACTGAATGCGTTTGAAAGAGAGATCGAGGACATTGGCGATTGTGCGTACGAGCAGTGTCTTTGCAAGACCGGGAACGCCGGTGATGATTGAGTGACCACCGACAAAAAGCGCAAGCAGGACCTGTTCGACCACTTCATCCTGGCCGATGATGGCCTTCCTGATTTCGCGCAACAGCTCCTCGCGCGCCGAACCGAGTTTGTCGAGCAACTGCTCGTCGGTAATAGTGAGTTGATCAACCGCCATGTGTTTCCTCGTTTGTGCTTAGTACTTTGTATTTTGTTCTTTGCATAAGAAACCAAGTCCTAAGAACAAAGTACAAAGAACAAAACACGGTCATTGTCCCACGATTCTCAACAACAATTCCTGTGCTTTCTCGTAGCGTGGCGCAGCTTCGAGCGCGCGCAACACGGCGCGCTTCGCCTCCGGCTGACGACCCAAGGCGTAATACGCTGACGCGACATTGAAGTTTGCCTCGGCCACATTCGGCGGCGCCAGGGCGAGGGCCACCTGAAACTCCGTCAACGCTTTCGCATAGTCCTTCAGCTCGACACTCAACTCGCCCGCTTGCGTGTGCAGCTTGTAATCAAACGGGCTTATGTAGAAACTCGCCTGCAACGCGTCGAGTGCCTGCTGGCGTTCGCCGAGCGCGAGACGAATGCGCGCAATGTTCTTGAGCGCTTCGAGATTGTTCTCGTCAGTCTTCACTAAACCTTCGAGCACCTTTGCTGCCTGGGCCGGATCGCCTTTCTGTTCGAGCAGCTTCGCGAGCGATTCATAAGGATTTCCCGCGCCACTGACGTAAGGGAAGAGTTCGAGCGCGCGAATGTAATGAGTGACTGCCGCTTGCGTGTCGCCATCCGCAGCGAACAACTCAGCCGCGCGAATGCGAAGCGCAAACGTGTCTTCAGTAGCGAGCCGCTTGAGCACTTCTTCTTTCGTGAGCGAAGCGACAACGTTGCTCGGCGTGTTCAGTGCCTGCTGCAACGGTTTCGCTTTCGAGTCAACGTAAGCCATGAACTCGCGATCGAAATCACTCTCGCTCAACTTCAAAACCTGTTGCAGCACATCGGCCGTTTTTGCTTTGTCGCGATAGAGCGCGAGCATGCGCAGGATTGAGTCGAAGCCATAACGCTCGGCGATAAACTCGCAGACCTGCGACGCCTGGAAGTAAGCGATCGGAACATCCGCCGCAGTCTTTGGACGCTGAAAACCCGCATCGAGATCCGCGATCTTGAACCAGCGTTTCTCAGTGAACGCGCGCACAAACAGCGGGTTCCAATCATCGCCCCAACCCGGGCGCGCGCGTCGCTCTTCGTAAACCGAAAGTCCTTCCGAGAACCAGCGCGGAATGCGGTATTCGGTCATCTGCAAAGTGATGACGTGCGTGTACTCGTGCCACAGCGTGCTGCCCCAGTTGAACTCACCCGCTTCACGTGCGGACGGCGAATCCTGCGCGATGACAAATCCGAAACACACACCGAGCGCGCCCAGTCCGGGCATACCGAGCGTGCGCACCGCGAAGTCTTCGTGGTTCTGAAAGATCTCGATGATGATTGGACCTTTGGGCGTGAAGCGATACTTCGCCGTCAACTTCGCGGCCGCTTCTTCGAGCAGGTTCGCGGCGTAAGGCGAGAGCACGTCGCTCTCCTGCGCCGAGGCTTTGATAATAAATGGACCACGCTTCGTTTCCTTGAACTCGCGCATCGAGTCGAGCAGGTCGAGAGTGTTCTTGGCCCAGATGTTGAACGGGTCTCCTTTGAAAGCCTTCTCGACCGCATCGCGTCCGGGTTCCATCTGGCCCAGTCGCAGCAACGCCATGCCGAGACTCAGGTGTGCGTCCCACAAACGCGGCGCAACCTCGATCGCACGTCGCGCGAACTGCGCTGCCTGTTCGGTGCGACGCGTGATCGTGGCGTAATGCGAGAGCGTGTTGTAGACGCCGCCGTACTTTGGACCAATCGCGAGCGTGGCCGCGACTTCCGGTTCGAAATCTTTGTCCTGGAGATAAAGCAGCGCCGCATTGAGCGAGTGTGCTTCGAGCGAACGCGAGTTGATCTTCAGAGCTTTCTCGATTTCAATGGAGGCGGCGTCGAGTTGATTGGCTTCGAGCGCGAGCGCGGCTTTGAGTGAAAGTGCCTCGACGAAGTTCGGGTTGATCGCGAGCGCGCGTGAGAGTGGTGCTTCAGTGTCGCCGTCGAGACGCTTGTTGCGCGCGAGATCGAGATAAGCGCGGGCGCTGTTTGAGTTGATCTTGAACGCGTCGTCGAGGAAAAGTGCGGCGTCGCTGTAGGCGTATTTCTCGGTGAATAGTTCAGCGGCGCCGAGTTGCGCTTCGAGATAGTTGGGGTCAGCTTCGATGGCTGACCGGTACATGTCGTTTGCGTCGTGGTAGCGCCCGAGATGTGTGAGGGCGCGTGCGACAAGTGTCAGTTCGCGAGCGGTGCGTGGATCGTTGTCGGTGTAGAACTTGACGAAGGTTTCGTAAATTGCTTTGGCGCGATCTTCCTGGCCGATCAGATCGAGAACTTCGGCGCGACGCAGATCGCTTTCGAGCTTGGTAGTGGGGTCAGCGGCGGCGCGCTCGAATTCACTGATTGCTTCGGTGTAGCGACCGGTGATGGCGAGCACCTCGGCAAGCTCGTGACGGACTGTGCCGGCGTCGGGTGATTTTTGAAGGAAGCGTTTGGCGGTTGCTTCGGCTTCCGTGTAGCGACCGGTTTCGATGTAGCCACGCAGTTGGGCGCGTTGTTCGTCGGGTGTTTGTGCGAAGGCTGAGACAGTGATCAGCGAGAGGATGCTGAACACGTAAAAACAGTTTCGCACAAAGGCGCAAAGACTGACGCAAAGGCACAAAGAAGGCTTTTCTTGGCGCCTTTGCGTGAACCTTTGTGTCTTTGCGTGAAACTTCTTCATGTTCCCGCCTGTTTGATCGATCGATTCACTTTCGCCAGTTCGATAAACAACCGCTCGAGCGTCGCTTCGTACTCAGCCTCTTGCATGTTTGCCTTGCGAGCGATGAGTTGTTCGATCTCGCCTTCGAGACGTGTGCGCTCTTTCATCAGTCGTCCGGTTGCGGCGGTCGCTGCCGCTTCGTCGACGCTCAGTGAGTCGAGGTAAGTAGCACGTGCGAGCAGTCCTTCGCCGGCTTCCAGTTTATCGTGGCCCACGCCGTCGCCGTTGTCGTCGAGCAACGCGTGCTCGGTCGCGAGCCGCCCGGCGCGCTTGTAAAAATCTTCAGTCAGACGATTGGCGTAAACAAATGCTTCGAGTATCGAAATATGTCCATCCTGATCGGTGTCAGCGTCGGTAGCGTTCAATGCCGAGATGAAAAAACCTGCGAAGCGCGTCGCGTTTGTTTCCTGTCCGTTTCGCGTCGCGGTGATGACGATGCGTCCTTTGGCCGCGAGGCTCTTGATGAACTCTCCGCTAGCACTCGCCATGTTGAAAACAACCACGCGACGCGTCGGCAGCGATGAAAGCAGCGCGTTGTACTCCGACGCTGAGAGGTCTGGTCCAACTAAATTAAACTTCGCTTCTTTGCCGTCAAACGATCCGTGCCCGATTAGAAAGACGAAGAGGACGTTGTTCGCATCGAGTTGTGATTTCAGTTCGGCGAAGGTTTTCTTAACTTCGTCGGCAGTCGCGCGCGGATTGCCTTTCTCGGAAAGTAGTTTGAAGTTCTTCCCGTCAAACCCAAACTTCTCAGTGAGCGCTGAGCGTAACTGCCCCGTCCATTCCTCGAACTGCTGCGCGTACACTGTCTCACCACCCGGCCCGTTGATGATCAGCACAAACTTATTTTCATCAACCTTCTGGGCAGACGCCCTACCAACAATGAGTATGAGCGACAAAAGAGCTATTTCACACAAAGGCACAAAGGAAGACACAAAGCCACCAAGAAAGCGCCGTGTCTTTGTGTCCTCCTTTGTGCCTTTGCGTGAAATATTTCGTGACATCAAGCAAGCCCTTCGCGCTTTCTCAAAAACCACTCCGCACTCAGCAATCCAATGATCAACATAAAGTTCACCGGCATGTCCCAGAGATCTTTTGTCACGCGCTCCGAGTAGGGCGTCTGCCGGTAGATCAGATCATCCAACAACGACTGCGCTTCCGCGGGCGTGTAGTACTTGCCACCCGTCTCGGCCGCGATACGCTTTAACAGCTCGTTATTCTGCGCCGCGCCGTAGTACTCCCGATTCAAATCACTCACCAGCATGTTCGCACGCGCACTCAACGTACCGAGGCTCGTGCTCGTCCCCATCAACTCGATCTGGTGTTGGCCCAACTCATCCGCCTTGAACTGCGCGACGTACGTGTTCACTGAGTTGAGCGTCGTAAACTTCAACGGCACATCCACGATCGCACCCGAAGGCTTCGTCACACGCGCAGTCGCATGCGCATCAGCAACCGGATTGAAATGCTTGTCACGAATGTCGGCAACGATGTTGACCGCATCGTCGAGCGCATAAACTTGTTTCTCCGTGTCGATATCAACCTGGTCGGGCGTGCCGCTGACGAGATACCGCAGCATCTGCCGCCAGAACGTTTCGTGCGCGTTGTTCTTAGCATCCATGCGCATCTTCCAGCGCCACGTGTCGGCAGCAGTTAATGCAAGTGTCTGCCCGCGACCATAACGTTGTTGGACCAACAACGGCGCCGCTGGACCACCACCCTCAACGCGTCGCGCTTCGAGCAACACCGAAGCACCCGGCTTAACATTCGTCAGCACTTCCGACACCGAGATCGGCGGCAACTCACTCCACGTTTTTTGATTCGCACCGCGATCTTCGTTGAGTCGCGTGATCGGATGCGCCTGTCCCGCAGCAGTCAGCATTGGTTTGTAAACCGGCGTAAACGAGTTTTCATCCGCCACTGGACCACCAGTTAACGTAACCGGCAACAGGTCGTCGATCGTCGTGCCTTTATACTTACCGCCATCAAACGAGAGACGCCCACCGAGTGCGAGCAACCCACCACCGCGACGCGCGACAAAGGCCTCGATATTGCGCAACTGATCGGCGGTAAAAAATCCCGCTTCAACACTGCCGATAATCAATCCCGAATACGAAAACAACTCTTCTTCAGTTTTCGGAAAACCCGTTTCCAACTCGCCCTGCGCACCAATGCCCTGGCGATAAAACTTGTTCTCGCCCGTGCGTTGAAGCGAAACGAGCGTCACGTTCTTCTCGTTCGGCTGGATCGACTCCCGAATCTTGCCAAGCTCCCAGCGCGGTTCACCTTCGACATGCAGGATGCGGAGTGGTCCATCGATCACTTCCACGAGCGCGTCCTGTTTGTTGTTTTCAACAGTCAACTCACCGTCGAGCGGCGTGACTTCAACCGTGTAGCGATGAATGCCCGACGTGGCCGGCGTGATCTCGAGATTCACTGCCTGCGTATCGTTGCCGCGCAAGTTGAACTCTTCTGTTTTCACTGTGCGACCATCTTCACGCACGCTCAGCAAAACTTTCGTCGCGCCGTAACCACTCAGACCAACGATCGTCTCGATGTTCAAACGCGAACCAACCAGAACTTTGCGCGGCATGTTCACCCGCGTCAGTTCAGCATCCATCGGTCGCGCGGTGTTGCCGACGCCGACCGTGAACACTGCGATATCGCGTGCGCGCAGTTCGCGCAATACAGCAGCCAGATCGCTCGGTACGTTTGACGCGCCGTCAGTCGCAAGCACGACTGCCGACAACGGCATACCCGACGAACGTTTGATTGTTTCATCTAACGCGCCGGCGAGATCGCTGGTCCGTCCTTCACCGTACAGATCGTTTCCGTCTTTCAATCTTGCGAGGCCGCCGGAAAATCCGTAGAGATTTGTTTTGAACTTCTGTTCGAGTCGACTAAGGAATGAATTTTGTCCGGGAGTGTTGTTGAGTAGCGCTTGCTTAACTGTATCGAGACGCGTGGCGCCACCGGGAACATCGCGCAGTTTCATGCTGACTGAATCGTCGATCAACATCGCAACATAACTACTGCGCGGAATCACTGACGAAACGACCACCACCGGCCGCAATAATAAAACAACCATTAAAGCGAGAATCGCTACGCGCAGTGCGACGAGTGTTGCGGTGGTGCGTTTCGAGAGACGCACACGCGGTCGGAGGTAAACGAAATAAATAAAAACACCGGCGACGAGGACGAGTAGAACCAGGATCACGGCGCTCGGACGCACGTCAAAACCAAACCGGCCGTTAGTAAAAACGGCCTGCTCATGTCCGAACAGAAACCGTACAAGTTGGTTCATTTTTTAGTGACCGACATTATACACGCGAAGGCGTTGTTGCTTAGTAGCTGTGTTGAAGTTAGCGGTTGTTTCAGTTTTTTGGATTAAGCCGCAGATTTTCGCGGAAGGACACGGATAGGATAAACTGCCGCGTCGATGAACCCCAGACAAATTACCTGCGCGCTGCTCGCGCTCTTGCTTGCAACCAGTCTCGTTTCTTCGAACTCGGACGAACCCGCCAGCCAGGGACGACCAATCACGCCTGCCGGTTCTTTGGTTCAGGATCTGACGACACGACAAACCGCTGTTGGTGCGTTGCCGGTCGATTTCGTTCGCAGTCCTGACAAGCTCGGACCGGATGGCGGTGGTCGATTTCTGCTCGCGGTGAATAGTGGTTACGGTGTGCAGTTCAACGCGAGTGGAAACCGCGGCCAGCAATCGATCGCAGTGATCGATCTGAACGCGAAGCCTGCGGCGGCAGTGGTCCAAAATATTTATTTTCCGTCACCGCAAAGTGTGAATGTCGGTGTTGTGTTTTCGCCTGTGCCGAACGAAGACGGTTCGTACACGTTGTACGTCTCCGGCGGATTCGAAAACAAGATCTGGATCTTTCGTTTCCAACTGGAAGGCGGGCCACCGATCACGCCCGCGTCGCCTGGTCCAAACACGACTGTCGAAGCTCCTTTCATCGACGTGAGCGGTTTCGCGTCTGCCGCAAATTCACCGCGCTACAACAGCGATCGCGTGCCGGCTTATCCGACTGGGATTGCTCTTGAGGGCAACAGACTTTTTGTTGCGAATAATCTTGGCGATAGCCTCGGCATAATCGACGATTTGTGGGGAGCGCGAAAACTTACTCGCATCGATCTGCGAAAGAGTGAAGGCCAGTTTGTTTATCCCTACGCCGTCGCCGTCGTGCCCCGGCGAGTCGATAGCCCGATTCTCACTAAAGTCTATGTCTCGTGTTGGAACGACAACTCCGTGGCGGTGGTCTATCCTCACGACCCTGCGAAACCGGTGTTACGTGTGCCGGTTGGCCGCCACCCCACCGCGATGTTGCTTAACCCAAATCGGACCAGGCTCTACGTTGCGAACTCGAACGACGATAGTGTTTCAGTAATCGATACGGATAACGACAAGGAGATTGAACGCATTAGCGTGCGTTTGTCTGAAGATGTGCCGGCTGGTAACAGCCCTGAAGGACTGGCGCTGCACGGCGACGATCTTTATGTTGCCAATGCACACAGCAATTCCGTGGCAGTTGTAGAACTATCAAGCAAAGCGCGTGATGCATGGGACAAGAAGGAAGAACGCAGCAAGGTTCGCGGCTTCATTCCCACCGGACAGTATCCATCCGCCCTCGCGGTTGTGGGCCAAACGCTCTTCATCGGCAACGGCAAAGGCACCGGCGTCCAGAATTCTTCATTGATCGTCGACAACTCCGGCCGCGTCCCGAATGCACCAAACGAACGCTTTCCCGCAGGCACAGGCCGGGCTTTAGGGCAAGGCGGTCAATACAGCGTCGCGCTCGTAGTCGGAAACATCAGCGCCGTGACTCTGCCTGACGAACCGGCGCTCGCTCGTTACACGCAACAAGTTATGCGCAACAACGGCCTGCTTGGCCCACGCAACGCGCGACTCTTCCCAACGGGCTCGCCGATCAAACACGTCATCTACGTGATCAAAGAGAATCGATCTTACGATCAGGTGTATGGCGACGTCGATAAGTCAGGCGATGGCACGAAGGCCGACGGCGATGCGTCGCTCGCGATCTTCGGCGCGGGCGATGTCGCCGCGCGTCCTGACGGAAAGTGGCAGGACATCTCACCAAACCATCGTGCCCTCGCACTTCGCTTTGGCCTCTTCGATCGTTTCTTCGTGAACTCAGAAGCCAGCCCTGATGGTCACAACTGGTCCACCGCCGCATTCTCAACTGACTACCTCGACAAAGCGTTTCGCTGGAATTACAGCCGCCGCGGACGAACCTACGATTTCGAAGGTTTCAATCGCCTGCCAAATTACGAACCTGTACGTGGCGTGCCGTCGCTCTTTGGTCCAACTGTAAAAACCGAAGACGTCGCGAATTACATGCGACGCTTCATTCCGTACCTGCACGGCTCGCGCGACGTTGCCGAACCCGAGACGCTTTATCTTTGGGACGCTGCCGCGCGCGCTGGTTTGACTTATCGCAACTACGGCGAGTTTCTCGCGACGCTTTCGGAAGCTGACGTTAAGGCGATTCGCGTCAATCGCACGAAAACCTACCCGGATATTTCGCCGACTGTCTCGACGTTCGCGACGAAGAAGTCGCTCGAAGGACGATTCAACACCGAGTATCGCAACTTCGACATGGACACGCCCGACGCGATGACGGTCGAGTCGTATCGCGTCGCGAGAGAGACTAACGGCAATCCGCTGATCAGCAGTTCGCATTCTGAGCAGCGATTCCGCGGCAACTCGAGACTCGGCGTCTGGTTGCAGGAGTTTAAGACGTTTGCTGACGAACGCGCCGCGGGTACTGGCGATCGATTGCCGAACCTTTCGGTGATGCGTCTCTCAAACGATCACACTGACGGCATCGGCGCGCGCAAACCGACACCGCAGTTTTATGTTGCCGATAACGATTACGCGCTCGGATTGCTCGTCGAAGCGGTGTCGAACAGTCCTTACTGGAAAGACACTGCGATCGCGGTCGTTGAAGACGACGCGCAGGATGGACCGGATCACGTTGATGCGCATCGTTCAGTGGCCCTCTTGATCAGCGCTTACAATCGTCCGGGTGCTTTGATTCACGAGTTTCACAACACCGTGAGCTTGATCAGAACGATTGAACTCCTGCTCGGCATCGAACCGATGAACCAGCTCGATGCCACCGCAACGCCGATAAACATCTTCCGACCCGAACCGGATCTGCGACCTTACAAAGCACTGCTGCCAAACGTCGCGCTCGACAATCTCATCAATCCACCTGCGCGCGATGCTGCGACTGCTTACTGGATGCGACTCACAGATGAACAGGACCTCGAGCGCGCGGACATGGCCGATCCGGAAGTGTTGAATCGCATCATCTGGTTTTCGGTGCGAGGAAACGTACCGATGCCTGAGATCAAGAGACTGCCGGCATTTGAGGCGATGCGTCTCGGGTTAAAAGAAGAACGCGAGGAGATGGCTGAAAAATGAAACTCAAACAAGCGAAGAAATACTCCGAGCCCTTTCGCATAACTGACGGCAAGAGCTTTCGCCTGAAACAAGTCGATCCCGCGAACACGCTTAGCTTCGACTCTGACGAAAAACCCAAAGCAGAACAAGCTCTGGAGACAGGCATCGAACTACTCGCGAAGTTACAAGACAAGCTCTACGCACAGGATCGCTGGGCCGTGTTGATTATTTTTCAGGCGATGGACGCGGCGGGCAAAGACGGCGCTATCAAGCACGTGATGTCAGGCGTGAATCCGCAAGGCTGCGAAGTCTCTTCGTTCAAAGCGCCTTCCGCGGAAGAGTTGGACCACGACTTTCTCTGGCGTTGCGCGAAGCGTGTGCCTGAGCGCGGACGCATCGGCATCTTCAATCGCAGTTATTACGAAGAGACGCTCGTCGTCCGCGTTCATCCTAACTTTCTTGACGGTCAAAAGCTTCCGCCTGACGTGAAGACCAAAGATCTATGGAAACGTCGTTACCAGGACATCACGAACTTCGAACGTTACCTCTGTCACAATGGCGTCCTGGTGCTGAAGTTCTTCCTTCACGTTTCAAAAGAGGAGCAGCGGCAACGCTTTCTCGCGCGCATTGACGATCCCGGAAAGAATTGGAAGTTTTCTCTCGGCGATGTTCGCGAACGCGAGCACTGGGACGAGTACATGGACGCGTACGAAGACACGATCAGGCACACCGCATCGAAGCACGCGCCGTGGTACGTCGTTCCGGCCGACAACAAATGGTTCACGCGTCTGGTCGTGGCGTCGGCGATCGTGACGAATCTCAACGCGCTCGATCTCGACTATCCGACTCTCAACGAAGACGAATTAAAGGCTCTTCAGGAAGCAAAGACAGCATTAACCGCGGATTAATACGCGGCGTAAACCAGCTTGCGTTCGCGCGTGGTTTGCCCGAACAGCAACCCGCTGACTGCGCCGATGCCGGCTCCAAACATCAGTCCCACTGGAACCCAGATCTCGCTGTCGTCACGACTCGGCGAATACTTCGCGTAGCCAATCCCTGCGCCTGCCCCTGCACCAACCCCGGCGCCGATCAACGCCCACTTTGCCTTCTGCGCCGTGCCTTCGACGGTATAAACCTGGCGCACTTCAGCGCGCGGAATACTAACTGGCTTGCCGTCACGATCGATCGTCAATGCGGCATCGGTGGCTTCGATCATTCTGCCCTTCATTTCTTTGCCGTTCTTCTGCCTGACGAACAATTTTTCGTTGGTCTGAATACGTTGCACCGCGGTCCAATCACTGAATGACTGCTGCGCGAACACGAGCGGCGTGTAGCTCGAGAGCAGTAGTAAGACTAGCAATACTGAAATTGGTTTCACAGTTGTTCTCCTTTTTAGCGGAGAACAGGTGCAAGCAGTGTTCCTGCTCGTGTTGGTGAAGATCCGGCACTACGCGCCGCAACCGCCGCAGAAAAAATCCGACATTAGGCGAAGCCGGCGGCGACAGTGTAGACAACGCCTTCTTCCTTCGGCTTGAGTTTCAAGAGGTCGTTCAGATCGGAGTCGACGAAGCCGCCCATGCACAACGACTCGAGTCCGAGCTCCATCCCGCGCAGGCAGATGTTCTGCGCCACGTGCCCGGCTTCGAGCAGGATGTAACGATAACCGCGCGGGCCATACTTCGTCTGCGTGCGCAGAAATACAGCCGCCAGCGCGATCACGACGTTCGCGTTTTTCATAAACGGGTAGGTATAGAACATCGGTTCGAGCGTGGCGAACAGGTTCTCGCTTCGAAGCTGTTGGAGAGAGTGCGCGACCACGTCGTAGTGATAAAGACCATCGTCGAGACCTTCGACTCGTTGCGTAAAGAGATACAGTTCCAACGGAAACAAACCACCCGCTGATGGAACCGTGCGACGCAAGAATGGAGTTTGATTGCCCATTCGCGGCGGAGCGACAGCGCCGTAACCCGCTGCGAGTAATTCAGACGCGTGTGCGAGAGGCATCTCGACGGGGGCAAAGTCACGATACGAACGCCGCCGGCTCAACAAGTCTGTCAGCGCACTCTTCTGCGGTCGCGGCAAAGGAACTTCACCGACAACTCCCTCGGGCACCTTCAACTCCTGGTTCATCGGGCTGCTATGGTAAGCCTCGTCGTTGAGCCACGGCTCGGAGTTCAAATGAAAGAGCAGCGACAGCGTCGTCGGATCTTCGAATGGAATCATGCTCACCTCACGCTATGTGCAAAAGTTATTGGACTTCGCAGAGACGGCTTTGCCGCCCTGATGTGAGGCGGGGCTCAGCCCTGCCGGTGGCTTAATAAAAATATGTTTGGGGCTATGCCCAATTGAATAACTTAGAATCACGACGGCGGGGCCGAGCCCCGCCTCACATCGCGAGCGGCGAAGCCGCGGCGCGCAACGACAAATGACTTTTTGTGCAAAGCCTCACCTCACGCTAAGGGATGCGGGCACGGGTTCAAGTCGCTCTCGGTGTGTACGCGGCCGGAAAGACCGAGTTCTTGCGGCAATTCGTACAGGCGTTTGCCACCGAGCCGTTCCTGTCCGTGTCCGAAGTGGACCGGCTGCAAACCCGGCGCGATGGTGCGCACGACGTGAATGTCGTAACCGGCGAGGTCGGGAGTCGTCAGCACCGCGTAAGCCGGACGATGACCTTTCACTGCAAGCTCGGTCGCACAACGTTTCAGATCCTGAGCGATGTCACCGCTAGATGGATTCGGCAACTCTTCAATCCGCTTCTTCTCATTTGACTGCCAGAGAAAAGCAAACTCCTCGCGCCGGTTCATCTGGCTCATGAACGAGCTGTGATCGTCGAGCGTGTGTACGTCTTCATATTTGTCGAGACGGCCTTGCGGTGGCTTGCTTTGAAATCGCGAACCCTCCGCGGGCCGTCCCTGGCATAATTCGAACAACGCTTTCAGCAGCGCGATGTTTGGATCCGGATGGCAACCGAGTCCGATGACATTTGCGGGCCGCGAAGGATCGTCTTCAAACGAGATCGCCATCACTGTCGCTGCCGGCAGATCGCTGGGCATCAGAAACGCGCGCACGTTGATGCCGAAGTGCGCATAGTGACGAAAGATTCGACCGGGGATTTCCGGGGAGTGATCGAATTGCAACTCGACTGCGGGCAAACGATTCAACCACGCGATCAGCATCGCGTCGCGTTCCATCAGTTCGCAGAGCCCGCTGAGAATTGCGCCAGCGCGACTTGGACCAGCAGCGAGACCGTTGGACGTCGACGGCGCGAAGTAGTCCTCCATGCGCGGCGGTGGGAACAAGAGATAGACCAGGCTTGCGGGAAGCGCGACTGTCGAATCGTCGAGAACGTCGTTACCGTTGAGCCACAGGAGTTCGCGGTCCGGAGTGTAGCGCGGGTGCGGCCATTCGAAGGTGTTGTACTGGCGATCGGAATAAAGCACGCAGTCCTGCGGCGTGATGTAACGCGATTGAACGTCGCTTGCTTTGGCTACGAAGGTACGTTGTGGATCCCAGTGGTAAGCGCAGTAGCGCTCGGTCGCTTCGCCGATCGCGGAAGTGATTGCCTCATCCTTCGTCATGCCCTTGCCGGCAGCCATGCGATCGCTTTTGCTGGCGACGCGAAAATCATAGTTCGAGAGTGTCGCCGTGTAGAGGTAAGGCGGCATCGGCTCGTCCGCGCTGCGTCCCTGAGGCGCGATATCGCGAACGAGCCCGACACGCGGACTGACTAATTCCATCAAACGTTCATTCATAATTTTTCGCCACAAAAAGGCACAAAAAACACATAACTGATTTTGTGCCTTATGTGCCTTTTTGTGGCGCGAAGCACGCGGGGCACCAGGGCTTTTGCAAGACTAAATGCTTTTCGATCGTGAGATCGGTGAGCCGGATGGTTAGAATGCGACCTACTAACGACGGCTCAGCCAGTCCTGTCAGCTCCTTTATGATCTCGACACCAACGAAGTTTGCGGCGAGACCGGCGCCGAAGACGAGGTTCTCGCGGCGTGCGCTGTCGTCGTGTTTGCGTCGATCGAGAAATCGTTCGTACGCATACGCGTCCTCGGGATTTCCCGCGCACGCAACCGAGCGCATGCGATAGCAGAGATAACAGGGTCCATGGCCGGGATGAATTGCCGGACCGACAACGATCTCCGCGCCGCCGAGTGAGCACGAGATCCAGCGCATTCCCGTGGCGAGACAAACACGATTGAGTTTGTAGATCAGATTCGACTGGCTCGGATCGAGACAACAAACAACGAGATCAGCGCCGTCGATAACTGCACGAAGATCGTCTTCCGAGTCGAGGTTGCGATTCTCAGCGACGACGTTGACTTGCGGCGCCGCTCGCTTCAACACCGCCGAAACGCTTTCCGCTCGTCCCCCGCCAACCTCCGGCACGAACGGAGATAAATAAACGTCTGCCGGTGCAATCGTGAGCGAGTCGATACAGCGAACCGTACCGACACCAGCAGCCGCGAGTCCGAGCGCGACACTCGCCCCCGCGCCTGACAATCCAAGCACTGCCACAGTCGCTTTTTCCAAACTTTTCTGTATCGGCAATCCAGGCGCGAGATCGTGAAAGAGATTAAGCTGCGGCGCCATGCGTTCCGCGACTTCGGCACTCAACGTTTGCTGAGAAGCATCGACGACGATCCCCTGATCTGCCAGCAGCCCAAGTGCGTCACGCAGTTCATCGGCGGGAAAGATATCCGCGGTTGCAGTCTCAATCTCCTCGATCGAGTGTTTACCATCGAGCATCGGGATCACGCGCTGGTGAAACTCGCGAAACGCGCGTCCTTTCAGCTTCAGCGACTGGCGTTCCGAAACGAAATGAAGCGCCTCGTCACCGGCTTCATCCGGTGGATCAAACCACACGAAGTAATGGGTCGGCAGTAGCGGGTTTTGCAGTGATGTAGGCATCAGATAGTTGTTGATTCGCGGCAGGACGTTTTCGAAATACAGGCAAACTCAGGTACTGCTTTTCATCCTCAAGCACGAGACGATCGTCGCAGAGCTGTTTGAGAGTTGATTCAATCTGGGAGGCGGATTCGGTGAATTCAGCACGACGCGTCAACGTCTCTATAGTCGCTGCGCTATCGCAGTAGAACAACAGCTTCGCGGGAAGCCCAGTCAACTCGCGTTCGTACGTCGCAGCCGGATCGCGACTGTCGCTAATCCGAACCGTTTCATGATCCTCAAATGAGGCATCGAGCTTCACCGGAGTCTCAGCATTTTTCAGAGACCACCAGCGCCGCACAACTTCGCCAATCGACTCCATGTACTTCAGCGGGTCGCGACCGTCGCCATAATCAAAGTCGAAAAAGTATGCAAGCCGGCTCATCTCACGACGTCCGAGCGGAAACACGTAGAAATACCCACGCGCCGGACGAACGTTTCGAAAGCCAAACTGTTCCGAGCGCGTGTGAAACGGACTGAAGCGATCGAGACGAATCTGACCGCACGATATCGGCGGTTGCAGGTGGACCAGCAGCGACGCCATCTGCGCCATGCGTTCATATTCCGACGGCGACTCGCCCGGAAAACCACCGAGCACATTCCACGAGCACTCGATCCCAACCTCTTCACACCAGCGCATCAACTGGATGTTCTGCAAACCGGAGACGCCTTTTTCCATAAGCTTCAATACTTCGTTGCTGAAATTTTCGATGCCCGGTTGAATCTGGCGCATGCCGCCGCGGTGCAACTTCACGACCTGTTCGTAACGCAGGTTTGACTTCACTTCGTAGAACAACTCGAGCTGCATGCCATTTTCGGCGAGCTGCGGGAAGAGCGTATCGATGTAACGCATGTCGAGGATGTTGTCGACAAAGCCAATGCGTTGCATGCCGTACTTGTTCGCGAGCGCTGTGATCTCGTCGTACGCGCGTTGTGGAGTCTTGCTGCGGAACGCCATCGTGTCGCCGTTGAGACCGCAGAAAGTGCAGTGATGTTTCGCGCCCCACCAGCAGCCGCGCGAAGTTTCGACGACGATGTGATAAGCGCGGTCGCGTCCGCCGTGCGAACGCTCGATCTCAGCGAAGTAGTCGTCATAGTCAGGATAAGGAAGGGAATCGAGATCCTGGATCGCGTCTGACTTTGCCACCATCAGCGCTCTGCCTTGTTGCAGCACGCCGGGCACATTCGCGTTGCCGCCGCGAAACACATTGTCGAGCAGTTTCGGAAACGAGATGTCTGACTCACCACAGCAAACGTAGTCGATCCACGGAAACGACTTTAGCAACTGGAGTCCCATTTCGCCTTCGCAGTTGGCGCCGCCGAAAACGATTACCGGCGGGTTCGGAAGCGCTTTGAGTCGTTTTGCGACTGCGAGCGATGCACATGTCTGGTGGAAAGTCGTCGTGAAACCAACCATTCGCGGTGAGTATTCGGCGATGCGGCGCGCGCATTCGTCGAGATATTTCGTAGCGTTATTGCGCCCCTGGACCACCTGGTGGGCAAACTCCGGCGACGCGTTGCGCGCCAGTGGGCCGGCAACGTACTGCTCGGTCTCGGGAATGTCGCCTGCGAAGAGATCGTGTGCGAAGAACCACTCGCCCAGCACCAGGTCGGGAGGAAACGAAGATGAGATCTGTTGATAGAGCTCCGCCCCAAGCTCGGCGGCCAGTTGAATATTGCAGTATTCAATGCGAGCGGAATAACCCGCTTGCAAGGCCGCCGACTTAAGCAGACTGACACCAATCGCCGGCCTTCCCAGATCGGCGAAGGGCATCACGACGAAGACAATGTCCACGTTTATCGCCTTTATGCTTGGTTACGGCTAACCGCCAAAACCGCCGAAACCACCACCGCCGATCATACCGCCGCCACCACCGGAACATTCGGCCAAACACTCAGAGGTGCAGGCGCGAATGGTACAAGCGCGGATCGTACAACTGCGGATGATAGTACAGGCGCGAATACTGCACTCGTTGATGCAGTTGCCGACGATATTACAATCGAGAATACAGCCGGCTCGCGGCGAGATTCCGCCACCGCCGCCCTGGCCGAGTAAAGAGGAGACCTTTTGGTAGGCCTTCATCTCATCTTCAGTGATATGGAGTTTTGAGAGTTTGTCTTCGAGTTCTGCGACTCGCATTTCGAGACTTTTTTCTTTTGACTCGTCAGGCATGTTTAGACACTCCAATCTATGAGTTCAAGATACTTGCAGGTTCGCGGGGGGCTAGAAAATACTCCCGGTTGTGAGGAGTGTCAATAAAATTCGCCGCGAATTAGACGGATTAACGCGGATTATTTTTTTCTGGTGGCGGCAATAACTTTTTGAACGCGGGCAGGTGGGCCAAAGGTTTCAGATCCGGTTCATCGGCGAGCCAGTCGGCCAGATCCGGATCGAGCTCGACGGCTTTTTCCAACGCGGCCATCGCTTGTTTGATTCGGCCCAGGCGTGCTAGAGCGCACGCGAGTTCCCAATGGGCATCGCCGTCCTCGGCGTTAAGCGCGATGGCTTGTTGGGCCTCGCGCAGGGCTGCACTCAACCGGCCTTGCTTACGATGAACAAATGCTATGCCCGCTCGTGCCCTCGCTGAGGTTTTGTCGAGTTGTGCCGCGGTTTGGTAGTGCCGAAGCGCGAGGGCATAACGCTCATTCTTGCCGTACAAACTGGCCAACGCGAGATTTGCACTAGCACTCGTCTTCATCCGCAGCGGCTCGCTCGCGGCAAGCTTTTCGGCATACGAAGAGTCGTCATAGTCAGTCAGGTCCTGTAGCACGGACGCAAAGACATCCACATCAGCTTCGTCCTTCATCTTGTCTGCGGCAGCCAGCAGTGGCCTCACTTCGCCGACTCGATCGTGCACAACCAGAAAAGTAATGAGATTCAAATAACCGTCTGTGTCTGCTGGATTGAGCTCGATGACTTTGCGATAAGCGGCTTCGGCCTGAGCTGGTTCGGCGTCTTCGGAGACGATCGCCAGATCGCGGAAGCCGCGCGGATCGTGCGGTTCGAGTTCCGTATAACGCTTGTAGAGAGGAGTGGCTTCTGCTTTTAGCTTTTCATCCTCGGAACGGCTCAGTGCGGCGGCAAGGCGGTAAACTGCCGGCACAAAACCCTCGTTGCTCAGCTCTCGCAGAAGTTTTATTGCTTCGTCTTTTTTGTCCACATTCAGAAGCGCCAGTGTTTTGAGAAGTCGTAAGCCAGGATCCGAAGGTTTGGTTTTGAGTGCGTCGTCGACGACTGCGAGCGCTTTGTCAGCGTTAGTGTGAATCAGTAACAGCGCGCGAGTGAATTCAGTTGGGACGATCGCTGCCTTCCGACCGGCGCGAGCGTTTTCGATATAGGTGACGGTTGGCTTGATTACTTCGGATATGGCGTTCAGGTTCGTATCAGTCTCTACGATCTCAACGAGATACCAGGTGTCGTTCCGGCGAGCGAGCCGCAGTTTGAGCAGCACATTGAATGGAAGCAGGCAAATCGCCTCGGCAGTATTTTCTTTTTCTTCCAAATGCAGCAGACGCATTTTGGCCGTCGAATCGTTCTGGCCATAACCGTCGATGATCTCGTGTAGTGCTCGACGGTACGCTGACGACATCAGGTTACGTTCGGAGTCGTTCAACTTGGACCACGTGCCCGCGCCCATCAACTCATCGGTGAGAATTCCCAAGTCGAGTACTGCTTCGAGATCGGATTTGTTGGCTTCGGGAATGGCCTTGAGCAGGTGCTGCGCGAGTGCTTTGGGAGTCTTCTGAAATTCAGTGACGGTTCGGCGCGCTTCAAGCACCTCAAGCTCGATTAGACTTAACGACGCTGAAGCCACGAGGGCGCTCGACTCGTTGCGGATGTGCGTTGCGTCGACAAAGTGTGTGCCCCAAGTGGGATCGAGCTCGATCCACTTACCAGCCCAGACTTCAACCCACGCGTGTCCGCCAAACGAGTTACCGCCGTAGGCGAGGCCCGTAACGATGCGCGCCGGCAGGCCGAGCGAGCGCGCCATCGCGACAAAGAGCGCGCTGAACTCAGAACAGTCTGCTTCGCGTGTGGCGAGTGTCTGCCGCGCATCGGCGTTAGCGACTGCTTTCCACTCGAGATTCTGGTGCGTCCAGTCAGCCAACTTGCGCGCGACGCTCCACGCGTCGCGATCGTCACCCGCGATCTCGCGCGCCTGCTTTTTCACCTGTTCGTCATCGGCCGCGAATTCAGCAGTGGATTTCAGGTAAGCCGCGAATTGCGAATCTTTAACCGGCAACTCAACCGCTTTCTCCGGCGTACTGCGCCGCGCTGAAATCCGCAGCAACAACTCAGTCGGTGATTTTTGTTCGACAGTCTGATCGGCATTCTTAACGTCATCCTTGATGTCCTCGATTGGACCAGCAGCCTTTGCTTTCACTCGCAACAACAGGCTGCTGACTCGATTTTGATCCGTGATCGGAAGACCAGCCGGTTCCACGGAAGCAAAGGTGATGTTTTTGCCTTTCGACAACTCAGCAAAATCGGAGACTGAATAACGACCCTCGCGGTCCATCGACACGGACGAGTGGGCTTCAATCGATTTTGAAGTCGCAGTAGCGTAGAAGTTTTGACTGTGAAAGGCCGATGCGATCGAGAAGATGATGTTTGCGATTTGACCGTTGAGTCCTTCGCTCTCTGTTTTTTTGGCCGCTGCAACTGCCGCTTCGAGATTGTAGCCACCGAACGCGAGCACGTTGCCGGGAGATTTCTCGACTGTGCGCGAATAGTCGCGTGTGGACGCGAGGTTGCTCTTGCCGTCAAACGCTGCGAGTCCCTGTTCGCGATTGGAAACAACCAAAAATCCCTTTCGCGCGGCAACGAAATAAGAATCTTTTTCGACTTTGATCTGCGCGGTATCCTTCGCTGGTCCAACTCCGTTGAATAGCTTACCGGCATTCAACGCCTCGACGAGTTTGTTGCTCTTCAACTTGCAGAACGCGGCCCACGAGGGTGACTCGAGATCGTCGAAATCCGGCAGTTCCAGCACTACCGCGCCACACTCCGGCCCGAACTCAGGCAACACTTCGTCCTTGAAACTCAGCGACCACAAGTTCGTCAAATCCGCTTCTTCCTTCGGACTAAAAAACGTCTTGGGCTTGCCGGACCAACCGAGCTTGAGATCGACGTTCATCACGAAGTAAGCGATCGTTGAAGCAGGCAGCAGTTCTCGAGGAGCGGAAAGGTCCTTCGGATGAAACGGCAGCAGCGGCCTCGTCCAATCACTCTCGTCGAAAACCAGTTGGTGCGAGTTTTCCCACGTAGCATTCGTGATGTTCAGCGTTCCACTTTCGTGAACGTTGAACTCGATCGGCTTGCCGACCTCGCTCGCATCGGCAAACACCGCACGCAGATCGCTGAAGTAAACAGCCTCGCCGCCTTGCTCGATCGCTTTGCGAAACTCAGCGTTCTCGGCGAGCGTCGCACGTCCTTCGTTGTTGAGGAGGTCGCGAAGCGCGGCGAGATCGGACGTCAGGATCGCCGTGTCGCCAACGAAAGTCAGGTATGTGATGTAGTCATCGATCTGTCCTTCACCGTTGATCCGGCGTTGTTCGATCGTCCTGACGCGCAGTCCGTTCCATTCTTTGTCTCCAATGACGGAGTAACTTTGTCGAACGGGCTTTTTCTTTTTGGTTGGTTCGGCAGAAACAATCGCCTGGGCCGTGAATGGCAAGAATGCCGGCAACGCTGCAATCGCGCGCGTTCCGATCGCGACATAATCGGTGAGATTAATAAAACCTCCGGCAGTACTTTGAAATTGCAGGACCAGCCGCTCGAACCGCGCGCGATCTTTGACGCGAAGGATGATGGCGCGTCGTTCCGCCGATGCGGTGCTGTCGGGCACTTTATCGGCAGTCCACGCGCCGAGCGCGATGGGCGCGTTCGTGTCGATACCCGTGTATTCGAGCAATGATGTTGCGCCGGCCGGAGCGTTGAATTGTTTGCCCAGCATTTGTCGCGCGCCGTTCAACATGAGGGCGAGACTTGCTTGTGAACGTGGCGAGTCAAGCTGCAAGCCCTCGAACGTTTCGTAAAACTTCTGGACCGCTTCGCCCGGTTTCGGAATCGCGATGTAGTGACGAACTTTTTTCGGAAACAGATTTTCCGCGAAAGGCTTTATAGTGAGTTCTCGTTTCGATGCGGCTGGTGTGCAGCCCGTAACAGTCGCTTCGCAGTCATAACGCCAGGCGAAGTCAGCGAGGGTTACATCGGCGTAGGCCTTGCCGACGATAGCGCGCTGTTCGTTGGCGCTCTTCGCGGTGCTGAGTTCGTGTCGAAAATGAATCTTCTTGATCGTTGTTTTGAGCCGGTCGTCGAGAGCTTTCTTCGCCTCGGCGGAATCTTTAGAGATCAGCGCCTCGATGCGAGGAATGTCAGAGACGCCGGCTGAGAATGCGAGACACTGCGCCGCGAATCCGCCGACATGTATATCAGAAGACTTCACCAGCTTGAGCAACGGCTCGATTGGCAAAGCCTCTCCACGTACATACGCAACTTGCAACGCCACCGCGATCAGTTCGTCGTTATTTGAAGCAATGATCCGGTCGAGCGGCAGCTTGAATTCTTCGAGTGGAACATCGACCAGCAGAGTTAGCACGCCGACTTGAACATTAGGATCGTTGGAGAAGTTCTTCGCCGGAGGCGGCGGCGTTTCTCCCGGTTTCACTGCGCGCAACTCTTTCACGGAGACAGTGACGCCAGGTTTTGTACCCAGCTTTGCCGCAGGCGGTGGATCCGCGTTGCGGTGAGCCGTCTGGCTAAAGACTCGCTGCAAGAAGTCCATCCGCTTATCTTTCGACATGAAGGGCCAGAGTCGTGCGATCACCTCGATGCGATGACCGAACATCGAGTGTTCGATGAGTTCATCGATCACGCCGGTTCTCGTCGCGACGACGCGCGCCGCAGCTTCAGCAACGAGCGGATCGCTGTCGTCGATCCGTTCCCACAGAAAAGGTGAAAGCGAACTATTGTTGGATCTGATCAGCGCCTGAACGGCGACACTACGAACGATCGGACGTCGATCAATAAGGAGATCGAGTGGGGCATCAGGTTGTGACGCAAAAAGCGCAGTGAGGCGTGTGATGGCAGGCTCGCGATCGACACCGAGTTCATCGAGTGAAGCGACGATGTTCTCGAGTTCGTGAATCGGACCAGGCGTGGCCGACTTCAATGCCGTAGTTCGCAGTTCCTCGAAGACCTTCGGCTCACGTGGAAGAAATGTGACCGACTGCACCACTGCCTTGAAGACCGGCTCGAGCTCTGTCGCGTGAGCAACAGGAGCCTGGAAATTAAACGAGAGTGCGAGTGGTCCATTGATCGTAATCCAGAAGACACTGCGGAACACTTCGCCTTCCGCGTTTGGGTTTTCGACAAAGATCTCGCGCGCTTCGAGATCCTGGATTTGTGTCTTGCGAGTCAACGTTGCTTCCGGCGTGCCGGCGTTATCTCGAACGACTTGCAGAAACGATGTGACGTAATCCTGTAATGGATAACCGTCTGGGATTTCTCCTATGAAGACGCGAATTGAGGCCGAGTAAGGTCCAATGAATGTCAGCTCGTTACCTTGCTGTTTCCAGTCGGCGGGAACACGAATGACCACTTTATTATCGGCGCTTTTCTGCCGAACGAAATTAGTCAGCGGTAGTGCGTAGCCTTTCCACTCCGCTTCGCGCGCCTGTGTGGGAGTTAACTGGGCGTGGGTGGAAACGGCACAGCAGCACCACACACAAACAAACAGGAGGAACTTTCGCATTTACTTTGACTTGCCTTTCGGACCGCGGATATCGCCGGAAGAACACGATCGGAGAATCAATCCGAGTTTATCCGTTTAAATCGGTGGCTCACAAGTTTCCGGAGCTTTATGATAGTTTGAAGAAATCATGCTACGACGCGTCAAGGTAGTCGATTCGCACACGGGCGGTGAACCAACGCGCGTGGTCATCAGCGGTGGTCCTGACCTCGGCAACGACGTACTCTCCAATCGTGTCGCACGCTTCCGGAATGAATACGACGACTTTCGTCGCGCGGTTGTGAATGAACCGCGTGGCTCTGACGCGGTCGTGGGTGCGTTGCTGTGTCCGCCTCTCGATAAGTCGTGTGTAACAGGCGTGATTTATTTCAACGGCGTCTCGTACCTGGGAATGTGCGGGCACGGGACCATCGGCGTGATCGCGACGCTCGCTTACCTGAAACGCATTGGTCCGGGTGCTCATGGGATTGAAACGCCCGTTGGGATTGTTGTCGCGCATCTGGACGAAGAGGGAAAGGTTGAAGTCGCGAATGTGCCGAGTTATCGATTGGCGACGAACGTGACGGTCGAGGTCGAAGGGATTGGACCAGTGACCGGTGATATTGCGTGGGGTGGTAACTGGTTTTTTCTTATCAGGGAGCACGACGAGGATCTCGTGCTCGAAAACCTCGACCGCTTGATGGATTTTACTTTGCGAGTGCGAGAGGCGTTGGCCCATGCGGGGATTACGGGAGTTGGTGGACACGAGATCGATCACGTCGAACTTTTCGCGCCGTCAAAGCTCGCCGGAGTTGATAGTAAAAATTTCGTGCTGTGTCCGGGTAAAGCTTACGACCGTTCACCGTGTGGCACCGGCACGAGCGCTAAACTCGCGTGTCTCGTCGCTGACGGGAAACTCAACGAAGGCCAGGTGTGGCGACAGGAAAGCATTGTCGGCAGTGTTTTTGAAGGCCGCGTAAAAGTTATTGACAACGTCGTCCATCCGCGTATCAAAGGATCGGCTTTCATCACTGCTGAGTCAGACTTGATTATTGACGAACGCGATCCACTGGCGATGGGCATTCCGAGATGACTTATGACGTCGTGATCATCGGCGCGGGCATTGTCGGAGCCGCGTGCGCGGCGGAGTGCGTGCGCGAAGGATTGAGTGTCGCAATCATTGAGGCCGGTGTTGTTGGCGGTGGAGCGACTGCCGCGGGTATGGGCCATCTCGTGGTGATGGACGATTCCGAAGCGCAGTTTGCGCTCACGCGTTACTCGCAACAGCTTTGGGATGAAGTCAGCGATGAGTTGCCGCGCGAGGTTGAACACGATGCGTGCGGCACGATCTGGATCGCCGCTGATGACGACGAGATGGCCGAAGCTGAACGGAAGGCGAGGTTCTATTCGGAGCGTGACGTCGCGGTTGAGATTCTTGATGCCCATTCGTTGCGAGAAGCTGAGCCGAACTTGCGTGAAGGACTGGTTGGAGGGTTGCGTGTGCCCGGCGACAGTGTCATCTATCCGCCGTGTGCGGCGCAGTTTTTTGTGGACCAGGCGAGGGCGCGAGGCGCGGAGGTTTTTCTGGGCGAGGCTGTTGAGTCTGTAAGCGCCGATGGCGTGCGTTTGCGCAATGGAACTTCGATCGTAGCTGGGGTGATTGTGAATGCGGCGGGAAGTTGGTCGCCGTTGTTGACGCCAGGGTTGGAAGTCAGGAAACGCAAGGGACATCTCGTCATCACGGATCGCTATCCGAAGTTTCTGCGACATCAACTCGTGGAGCTTGGCTATTTGAAGAGTGCGCATTCGGTGACGGCGGATTCAGTGGCTTTCAACATTCAACCGCGCCGGACCGGGCAGTTGTTGATTGGCTCGTCGCGACAGTATGACGTTGATGATGCGGGTGTTGATCCGTCGATACTCCGGCACATGATCGAGCGGGCGGTTGAGTACTTGCCTGGTTTGCGCAAACTCTCATCGTTGCGAACGTGGACCGGATTTCGCGCTGCGACGCCAGACAAGCTGCCGTTGATTGGACCACACGGCGAACACCGCAGGCTTTATCTCGCTACCGGACACGAAGGTTTGGGAATCACGACTTCGCTCGGCACGGCCAAGTTGCTCGTCGCACAGATCAAGAATCGTAAGACTGACATTCCGGTAGAACCTTATCTGCCCGCGCGCGTGCAGGAGTCGCTGCATGCATGAAACAGTGACCGTTGTGGTTAATGGTGTTTCGGTGACGATGCCCGAAGGTAGCATGGTATCTGCGGCGATTCTTAAAACAGGAGTAACCGAATTCAGGCGTTCAGTGACGGGTGAGCCGCGCGGTCCATTGTGTGGGATGGGTATTTGTTTCGAGTGTCGCGTGACGATCGACGGCGAAGCGCACTGTCGCAGTTGTCAGACGGTTTGCAAAAACGGAATGGACGTGCGCACTGATGAGTGACGGCTTGGTGATTGGCGCTGGGCCGGCGGGGCTGGCGGCAGCCTATAGCGCGGCGCAGAGCGGGTCGCGCGTAGTAGTGATTGATGACAACCCGGCGGCGGGTGGTCAGATCTGGCGTGGCGAACAACAGAAGCCCGCTTCGCGTGAAGCGCAAGCGTGGTTTGAAAAGATTCGCAGTGTCGATATTCGATTCATCGACGGCGCGCGCGTGTTTCACCAACCGCGACCGGGAACGCTGCTGGCTGAAACGTCTGAAGGTGTCATTGATCTCAACTACGACAACCTTATTCTTGCAACCGGTGCGCGCGAGCGCTTTTTGCCATTTCCGGGTTGGACGTTGCCGAACGTGATGGGCGCGGGTGGTTTGCAGGCGCTCGTCAAAACCGGATTACCGATCGAAGGCAAGCGCGTTGTCGTTGCCGGTAGTGGTCCATTGCTGTTGGCTGTCGCTGCCTACTTGCGATCTCGCGGCGCGGAAGTGCTGTTGATTGCGGAGCAGGCCGCGTTATGGCAGCTCGCCAAGTTTGCGATTGGCTTGGCCGGCAAGGCATCTCAGGCGCTAACTTTGAAGCGGCAGTTGCGAGGTGTTAGATATTTGAATGGATGCTGGGTGATAGCGGCACAGGGGACCAATAAACTCGAAAGCGTCACATTGTCGCGCGGTGAGAAAATTACATGTGATTATCTTGCGTGTGGGTTTCATCTAGTGCCGAATGTCGAGCTCGCGGAGTTGCTCTCATGCACGGTTGAAAACGGCGCCGTAAGTGTCGATCAGTATCAACAGACCAGCGTTGCGAATGTTTATTGCGTGGGTGAGGTGACGGGAATCGGTGGCTTGGAACTGTCGCTCGTCGAAGGTGAGATCGCTGGTCTAGCAATAGCCGGAAAGCATGAAGAAGCGCGCGGCCTGTTTCCTGTTCGCGACAAGCAGCGAAAGTTTGCGAAGCTCCTAAACAACACGTTCACGTTGCGCGACGAATTGAAGCAACTGCCCGCGCCTGACACGATTGTCTGTCGCTGTGAAGACGTTACGTTCGAACGACTGCGTGCTCACCATTCGTGGCGTGCGGCGAAGTTGCAGACGCGTTGCGGCATGGGACCATGTCAGGGAAGAGTTTGTGGCGCCGCCGTTGAATTCTTGTTTGATTGGCGCGCCGAGTCAGTCCGGCCGCCGGTGTTACCGGTAAGGGTGGAGAGCTTGATATGAAAATGAAATGGGCGGGCGTGATGCCTGCGACCACGACAGCGTTTGATGAGAATCTCGCAATCGATCATGCCTTCGTGGCGCGACACGCGAAGTGGCTGATTGATAATGGTTGCACGGGTATCGTCACGCCCGGCTCGTTGGGCGAGAGCGCGACGCTGAGTTTTGATGAGAAGATCGCACTGTGGAAAACTTTAATCGATGCGGTTGGCGAACGGGTGCCCGTAGTCGCTGCGATTGCTTCGTTGAGCACTGCTGAAGCCATGCGTTTGGCGCAACACGCAGCGGATGTTGGTTGCAGTGGTCTGATGGTGTTGCCGCCGTACGTCTATCCCGGCGACTGGCGCGAGATGAAGGCGCACGTCGAAGCGGTGTTTCGTGCGACAAAGCTTTCCTGCATGCTCTACAACAACCCCGTCGCTTACGGCACAGACTTTCTGCCGGAGCAGATCGCGGAACTCGCCGCGGAGCACGAGAATTTCGAAGCGGTTAAAGAGTCGAGCACTGACGTGCGGCGTGTGACGTGGATACAGGAGTTGATAAACGACCGGTTAGCGATCTTCGTCGGCGTTGATGATGCGATTGTCGAAGGCGTCGTGATGGGCGCCGTTGGCTGGATCGCGGGCCTCGTGAATGCGCTGCCGGCGGAGTCAGTTGCGCTCTTCAACTACGCAATGGCGCGCGATGCGGATAAGGCGCTGGCGTTATATAAATGGTTCCTGCCGTTGCTGCGCATGGATACGGTGCCGAAGTTTGTGCAGTTGATCAAGCTGGTCCAACAGGAAGTCGGAATGGGCAACACGCGCGTCCGCCCCCCGCGCCTCGAACTCACCGGCGCCGAACTCGAAGATGCGCTAAAAATCATTCGACATACACTTAGGCACAGATGACACGGATAAAAATCCGATCTTCATCCGTGTAGTCCTTGGCTTATAAGATCTGCTACGCGGATGCCGTGGTCGAATGCCTCTTCAAAGAGCGCGACACCGCTCAACTCCGAGTGTGCGAAGTGGATCGAGCGAAACGGCTTCGCAGCTTCGCGGCGTGCTTGTCCCCATATGAACCCTGTGCGCGGGCGGATCATCGCGTGACCCCAGCGCATCACGTCCAAACGTTCCACCAGCTCGCGAATGTCAGGATGTGCGCGTGAGAGATCTACGAGGGCGACTTCAGCCCACCCGCGCCAGTCAGTCTCCAACAAACGTGTGCGCGCAATACGCGGGTTCTCATCGCAAAGCGGATAGTAGTAAGTAAGCACAGTTGGACCACTATCGAGTCCGTGTTGATGCGTCGCGACGACGTATCCGAGCGACGGGCTCTCGTAAAGCACATTGTCCCAGGCAAGCGGAAAATCGCGTTGCGACGCCGGTCGCGGACGATCTTTCAACGTTAAATTCGCCACCATCCACGCGCCAAAATGAAACTCGGAAATGTGTGGCGGCGGGTTGTCGCGATACGGTCGCACGATGTAGCGCGCCATAAACTGAGGCGCCGCAAAGATCACTCGCGTCGCGTGATAGCCACGCGGGTTCTTCGCCTCCTGATCGAGCGTGATGACATCAACGCCGCTATCGGTTGGAACAAGCTCAACGGCCGCACGATCGAGTTGAATATTCGGCTTCGCCTTCTCGAACAAGTGTTGGACCAAACGCCCGTTGCCTTCAGGCCACGTAATCAGCGACTGCGATTCAACTCCCGGCGCGACGACGCGCGAACAGAAGTAAAACAACCCCGCCCAGGCGCTCGTTTGTTCGAGCGTCATGCCGTAGTCGTCGCGACACGCGTAGTCGACCCACCAGCGCAGGCGTGGGCTTGTCAGCCCGCGCGCGCCCAGCCAATCGGCCATAGACATTCGATCGAGTGCAGTTACTTCGCCGTCGTCTGAACACGCTGACACGGGAAGCGTGAAAGCGCGGCGACCGCGTGCATCGCGCCACGCAGTCCAGTGGTCCATCTCAGCGTTGAACTTCGCAAACTGTTGCTTGTCGTCTTCACTTTCTCCGGCGTGAAGATAGAGCCCTTCGTACCAGCGACCCTTGTAGAACACACGCTCTTCCGGATCGCGACAGAGAAACTGTTCACCGATCACAGGCTCGCCATGTTGATCCTTCCCTTCGACGACGCGCATCTCCTCGAGCAACGACACAAGCGCAGTGTTCTCTTTCATCGGCGCCGGAATGTAGTGTGCGCCCCACGGAAACGAGATCACGCGGTTCGAGCCGGAGCGGGACGTGCCGCCCGGCGCGCGCTCGAGTTCGATCAAAACGAAATCTTTGAAACCGGAATTCTCTAAACGCCAGGCAGCACTGAGACCAGCGACACCACCGCCAACGATGACGAGCGGAATATTGGACCACGCATCCTTTGGCACCTCGACGCGCAATCCATCGCGCACACGATGCCCGAAGACGTCCGAAGCCCCGACGATCTCACCTGGCGGAAGCGGCGGCGTCTCGGTACGACGGCACGCCGCGAGCGCAATCGGAAGACCGAGAAACCCCGCTAATAGCTCACGCCGATTCATAAGAAAACTTCGCCACAAAAAGGCACAAAAAGCACAAAAGGGATTTTTTCAAAACAGAGTGCTTTTTATGTGCCTTATGTGCCTTTTTGTGGCCTTATTCAAACTTCCTCCACTCGCCCTCGTAATACCGCACAAGCGCCTGGTTATCGAGGCGATTGATCTCCACGGGCACCGGCTCAATATCCTTCGAGAGTGTGAACATTCCAACCAGCGTCTGGTCGTCGAGAAACTTCAAACCGGGCATCGGGTTGCGCGGCACTTCGAACGCGGATGAGCGTGCGAGGGCGTAACCCCACAATCCAAAACTCGGCACCGCCGTGTAGTAAGCCCTCACGAAAAAACCCGCAGCTTCGAGCGTGCGGATGATGCACCAGTAAGAATTACGCGCGAACATCGGCGACGTCGATTGCACCGAGACCGCGGCGTTTGCGGTGAGCCGTGACTTCAGCAAACGATAGAAACGTGTCGTGTAGAGCTTTCCGAGTGCGAACGTGTTTGGATCAGGGAAGTCTACGATCGCCGCGTCGTAAGGCGCTTCTGAAGTGTCTTCGACCCAGATGAACGCATCTTCATTGATCACCTGCACGCGCGGATCGTTAAAGGATCCCTGGTTCAATGCCGCGAGCGGCGGAAAACGAGTCGAGAGCTTCGTCATCTCCGGATCGAGATCGACGAGCGTCACACGTTCCACCGACGGATACTTCAAGATCTCACGCAACGCGAGTCCATCACCGCCACCCAACACGAGCACGCGTCGCGGATTGTTAGAAAGCAACATCGCCGGATGCACGAGCGCTTCGTGATAGCGATATTCGTCAGTCGAGCTGAATTGCAGGTTACCGTTGAGAAACAGTTGAAATCCGGCGCGCCCGCGCGTGATGACGATACGTTGATAGTGCGTGTCTTTCGTGTAGACGATCTCGTCCGCAAACATCTCGTCTTCGGCGAGCGACGTGATCTTGTTTGCCTTCATGAAACCGACCAACAGCAGCGCCAACACGATGAACGCCTTCACACGCAGCGCGGTAACGCTGCCTTTGATCAGCGGACGCAGCAACCACGTACCCCACAACGCAACACCGGCGTTGAGCATGCCGAAGACCAACGACGTGCGAATCAAACCAAGCTTCGGCACGAAGAGGATCGGAAACAGGATCGACGCGACGAGCGCGCCGATGTAGTCGAACGCGAGCACGCGCGAGACGAGCTCTTTGAACTCGATCTCGTCTTTCAATATGCGAAGCAAGAGCGGTATCTCGAGACCGACGAACACTCCGATAAAGAAGACGACAACGTAGAGCACGACATAGAAATAACTGACGCGCGAAAAGGTGAGAAACAAGAGGGGCGCGGAGAACCCGCCGAGCACAGCGACGGCGAGCTCGATGTCAACGAAGCGACGCGCGAGTCCTTTGTCGATGAAGCGCGAGAGCCATGAGCCGACTCCCATCGCGAAAAGGTAGATGCCTATGATGAGTGAAAACTGTGTGACCGAGTCGCCGAGGACGTAACTCGCGAGCGTGCCCGCGAGCAGTTCGTAGATCAATCCACAAGTGGCGACGATGAGAACATTGAGAAAGAGTAGCGGCGGCCGTTTCACTTCATCCGTGGATCGCGGCGGCTATGATCAAGGCGCTGCCGAGGATGACGGCGGCGATCACGATCGCGAGCGCGATGTTCTGGTCGTCTTCGATCTCCTTGCGCACCGAGAAAGGTGTCGACTTGGCGATGATCAAAAAGGCAAGGGCAAAAACGATGAGGCCGAGCACGACGAAGACCACCGTTATGACAAGTGTTGGTAGTAACCCTTCGAGAGGGAGCGCCAGGCCGAAGATTGAATCAGTCAGCATCATTTTCCTCCGTGTAAGCCGTAATGCCAGAAGTGGAACGAGCGATAGCCGTTTTGGCGCGCGTCGGGTGGTAGCTGCCGGCGCGTGGGGCTGGTGATTTCCCAGCCCATAAACGCGCCGATGCTATACAAGCTCACCACGCCGATAGCGAAGATTGTGTAGAGTGTTTTAAGCATCTTTGTTTCCTTCGATTTTTTCACACAAAGGCACTAAGGAAGGACACCAAGGCACTAAGAAGAGGGCTTCTTTGTGTCTTTGTGTAACCTTTGTGCCTTTGTGTGAAACCTAATCATCGTCATCTGAATCCCCACCACCAAACATACTCTCCGACCAGCGCCGCCGTTCAAAACTAATATGATAAAACCCCATCAGCACCGGAATAATCGACAACACGATCAGCGCCACCAGCAGGTTGATACCATGCGTGACGTTCTGCTCGATCTTCACTGTCACGATCGCAGGCTCCTGCCACTTCTCCCACTGTCCTTCAAGTCGCAACACATACCGCCCTGCCGGCATCGACGACGTGTACGCCGAATCAGTTTGTCCACCTTCCGACCACGCCTCACCATCCTCCACGCCCTGATAGTAAGAAATGTCGATCGGAAACGATTGGACCACGCCAGTCTCGTCGTTGATCAAATCCCCTTCGAGATAAACCCACGTATTCTGCACCGGCGACTCGCCCACAATCCGAATGTTACGCCGGCCCTCTAGCTGAAACGGGTCGCTGAAGAAAACCTGCGTCCCATCTTCGTTCGGCAGCGGCGCGAAGTTCACAGTTTGCGAAAAGACTTGCTTGGTCGATCCCGAAACGATGAACGTCAGGAAACCAACCAGCAACAAGATCAGCAGAAACGCGATCCAGTATTTGTAAATCCAGCCATACTTGTAAGGCTGATTCGGAGCAACGTTCGAAGGCCGCGGGAGTCCGCTAACGGAAAATGCTTTCTCAACCTGCCGAACAGGCAAGTAAGTTCCAAGTGACCAATTGATCTCACCCGTCGCCCGCTTTTTCTTTCCGGCGTCATCCGTGACGTAAACAGTCGACACCTCTTTCGAGAGCATGTGTGGCGGCCGGACGTAATCTACGCCACGGACCTTCTCGCCCGCCTCAACCTTCCAGTAAAACTCACCCAGGACGCACTCGACGTTACACTGCGCGTCCTGAAACCTCCGGTAATACTGCCCGCGGTATTTCGCCGAATCACCTGACTCGATGACTTCGCCCGGTGGCACGGCGCACACGTAATTCCATTGATTGTCGCTCTGGACTAGCCAGCGAAAACCGATTTGCGGGTTGTAAAGCAGATACTCGCTCCAGAAATATGTCGTGCCTTCGATGGTCACGCTGCGCGACATTGCGCCAATCACCGTCATCTTTCCTTCCGGCACATCGCCAGTCGTGCCGATCGGAATCGACGGTTGAAACGACGGCTTGTCGAGCGCTTTGAGAAACTGTAGCTTGCCCTGATTTACATCGAGCAGCGAGTTGCAGTTTGGACACGTGACTCGCTCGGTCTTGTCAGGCGCGCGAAGTTCGAGTGGACCACCACAATGCGGACAACTCACACCTGCCGCGCCGACGCGACGTTCTTCACGCTCGGGTGCGCGCGTAGTCGTGATGCCGAGATCTGCGAGCGTGACTTGTTGGCCCAGGAAGACGAGCGGCGGTGTTTCGTTGTAGTCGAGTGTGCCAAAGGCGCCGTTCGCGCCGGAGAGATCGGCGTAGTAATACGTCTCGCCGGGAGTTAACAGATATGGGATCTCGCCCTTCGCGCCGAGCGCGGTGGCGCGTCCGGTTTCAGCAACCATGAGGGGCGTCGGCCATGGCAAGCCGGTCACTTCTTGTCCGAGCTGGAGTTGATCGAACGATGGGACTTGAACGTTTTCGGGAATCGGATATTGAAACGTGATGTAGAAACGGCCCTGCGCTTCGGCGAGCCAACCGAGCCAGCCGTTCGAGAACGTTGCGTACCACTCGTCCCACTGCCCGCCCATCTCGTGACCGAGTTGCGCGCGTCCGGTTAGTTCAAACGGCACGTCTTTCCACTTGCCACGCAAGCCGACGTCGAGAGGCGAACCGGTTTCGACGAGCTCCGCTACTTTGCCGAGATCTTTTAACTCGCGATCGGTGCGCGCGACTGCCGAGCGACAGTACTGGCAGATGACGACGATGGATTGTCCGCTCTTGAATTCAACCGGTGCGCCACACGAAGGGCAGTTCGCCACCAGCGTGCTCATTTAGCGGCTCCTGCCGTTGCGCGCACGTCCATTCGTTCGAACACACGCACGTTGACTTCGCTTGCGCCGAGCATTTCTTTGAGCGTTGTTTCCCACGACCATGAGTCGCGATTGCGACAGCAATAGAGATTGAACGTCGCTGCGCGAAACTCCGGATACGTGTGGCAGGTGAGATGAGATTCGGAGAGGAGCGCGAGCCCGCTGATGCCGCCCGGATGAACGAATTGATGCCACGCGATCTCACCGAGCACGTTGAGATTAAGATCGTGTATGACGCGATCGAAAACTGCACGCAGGCGATCGAGATTTGCAAGCGCCGCCGCGTCGCATCCGCTTGCGTCGATGAGCCATTCGGTTCCGAGCGTCATAGTTTAGCCACAGATTAGCACAGATTATTCGCCTGCCAGCGATGCGTGCGGGAGAATCGAAGGTGGGATTGGTTCGAGGAAGCGCGAGAGTGTCGGCGTGCCGTCGGTCTCCGGCCCGCGGTAGACATCAACCGCCGGATATACAAAGTGCAACTCCTTTTTCGCGCGCGTCGTTGCGACGTAGAGCAACCGTCGCTCCTCGTCGTAATCGTCAAACTCATCCTGAAAACGACTCGATGGAAACCACCCATCCGTCATCCAGATCACGAACAGGTGGTCCCACTCGAGACCCTTGGCCGAATGCACCGTCGAGAGCGTGACAAAACCACTGCTGCGACGCGGCGCGTTCTCCTGCGCCGTCGCTTCCGTCGGATCGAGTGCAATATCGTCCAACAACTTCGCCGGTGTCTTGTAACGTTTTGCTATTGTTTGCAGGTGCTCGAGATCGCGGCCGCGACGTTGCACGTCGTCGTACTTGTTCTTCAATAGCGGCCGGTAGAAACGCAACGCCGCCGACAGTTGCTCGCCGGGCGTTTTGCATTCGAGCATCGTCACGAAGACGCGCGCCATTCGCAGAAGTTGCGCCTTGTAAGCCGGGCGGGCAGGGAAGCGAATCAGCTTCTTGAATAGTCCTGCTTTAGTCCGCGCCGAGCGAACCTCGCGCTGCTCGACGCCGAGATGTTCGAGTATTTGATAGACCGTCGCGTCGCCGATGTGGTCGATCAATTTCAACGCACGAAACCACGAGAGCGTGTCCGAAGGCTTCACGACGACGCGCAGAAACGAAAGCGCGTCTTTGATATGCGCCGACTCCGCAAACCTGATCCCGCCAAACTTGCGAAACGGAACACCGACACGGCCGAGTTCGATTTCCAAATCAAACGAGTGCGAGCTCGATCGAAACAACACAGCGATGTCACTCAGCGGCACGCCTTCTTCACGCAGCTCAGCAATGCGTTGCGCGACAAAGCGCGACTGTTCGTTCTCATCACGCGCGCTCACGACAACCGGCGGCTGGCCACCATCGATACGCGAGTAAAGCCGTTTTTTATAACTCTCCTTCACGTCGCTGATGATCGCGTTTGCGACGTCGAGTATCGGTTGCGTGCTGCGGAAGTTTTCTTCGAGTTTAATGATCTGCGCTGACGGAAACAGCTTCGGAAACTCGAGCATGTTGCGATGACTCGCGCCGCGAAACGAGTAGATCGACTGAAATTCATCGCCGACAACGGCGACGTTGTCGTGGCGGGCGGTCATCAGCTTCACGATCTGCGCCTGAAGCTTGTTCGTGTCCTGATATTCATCGACCATGATGTAGCGATACTGGTCCGAGATCTGTTCGCGCATCTCGGCACTCGTTTCGAGCGCTTCACGAAAACGCACGAGCAGGTCGTCGTACGTGAGCATGTGGCGGCTCCGTTTGAAATCCTCGAACGACTTGAACAACGTCTCGAGATTACGTCGCTCGTCAACAAACTGCGGATAGTGTTGATTGAGCACCTGCTTCAACGAGAGCACCTTGTTTACCATCATGCTGAAGATCGCGGCAATCGTGCGCTTCCGCGGAAAGTGCTGAGCTTTCGTGATACGGATCTGTCGACGCAGCAGATCGATCAGGTCTTCAGTGTCGCTCTGGTCCAACACAGTAAAGTTTTTCGCGATGCCCGCGTGATCGGCAAACTTGCGCAACATCGAATGACCCAGCGAATGGAACGTGCCGCCGGAGACTCGCTGGCAACGCGCATCGGCGAGCGCCGCCGCACGCGTCAGCATGCTGGCCGCAGCACGACGCGTGAACGTTAACAACAAGATCGACTCTGGCTTCACGCCGACTTCGACAAGACGCGCCACGCGATAGACGAGTGTGCGCGTCTTTCCAGTGCCCGCGCCGGCGACGATCAGCAACGGACCATCAGTTGTCGTCACGGCTTTGAACTGCGCTTCGTTGAGTTCCTTCTCGTAATTGATGACCCGCGAACTGTCAGCGGTGCGCTTCAGCACCAGCTTCGTGCGGGTCAGAGGCGCGACGGGCAGAGTCTTACCCATCTCGAGATTGCGTTTGATCGTCTTGAGCTCTTCGGCGAGATCGTTGATTGTTTGATAACGATCTTTTGGCGTCTTCGCGAGCGCCCTGGACAGAATGCGTTGCAAATCAAACGGCAGCTCGACTCGTCCGTCAGTCGGAAAGCGCGGATCGCGATGGAGAATCGCGTGCATCGTGTCGATGCGATTGTCGTGTACAAACGGCGCGGCGCCGGTCAGCATCTCGCAAAGCACGACGCCAAACGAAAAGACGTCGCAACGACGATCGACGCGTTGGCCCAACAACTGTTCGGGCGCCATGTAGTTGACGGTGCCCATCAATGTGCCCGACTGAGTTTCGATTCCGCGAATCAGCGTCTTCTGTTCGCTGTCGGCGACGAGCGCGCGTTCTCGTTCCGCGACGAGTTTGGCGAGTCCGAAGTCGAGAATCTTCGCGTAGCCATCGCGACTAAGCATCAGGTTTTCGGGCTTCAGATCGCGATGAATGATGCCGAGTTCGTGAGCGCGCGCGAGGCCCGACGCGATTTGAATCGCGATATCGAGCGTCTCTCGGAGTTGCAGACCGTTGCTCCCGATCTTTTTACGAAGTGTGTCGCCTTCGACGTACTCCATCGCGATGTAAGGCCGGCCGTCGTCTTCGCCGACTTCGTAAATTGTGAGAATGTGGGGATGGTTCAACGCCGAAGCAGCGCGTGCTTCCTGAAAGAAACGGCGGCGACGGTCCTCTTGTGAGACGTATTCCGAAGGGAGCAGCTTGAGGGCGACGACGCGCTGGAGTTTGTTATCGTAAGCTTTGTAGACCGCGCCCATGCCGCCGGCGCCGACGAGCGCGACGATTCGGTAATGCGCAATTGTTTTGACCGGCAGGGGCTTCATCGTTGAGATTGCAGATTCTACTCTATCCACAGATTACACAGATATTTTAATGGAATCTGTGTAATCTGTGGATGAGGTTTCCTGATCAGAACTCAGATCGTAGAATTGTCGTATCCCCCAAAAGGAGCTGCTTATGCTGTGTCCACGTTGTAACTCAAACCAGAGTGATGACATCAGGTTCTGCACGTCTTGTGGCGCTAATTTACAGGCCGTACGCGAAGCGCTCGATGCGCCCGAAAAGAAGTTTGACTGGGGCAACACCTGGGTGGCCGAGATGTTCATGTCGGGCCAGGCCAACGAAATCCGCAAGCGGGAAATGGAGCGCCAACTCGGCATCACGCCCGAAGTGAAGCGTTACAACGAGATTAAGGCGGGCGTAATTTGTAGTTGTGTCGGTCTGGGCATTTCCGTCTTCCTCTACTTCCTCATGCTGGGTATTGCAGCAAACGCAACGCCGCAAGACGCGGCCATACTTCTGCGTCTATGGGTCGCGGGAATCATCCCGTTCATGGTTGGCCTCGCGCTGATCATCAATGGCGTGGTCGTCAGCAAGAAGATGGTCGAAGTCATGGAGCGTGGACGAAAGGGAACTGACGCGCTCGAAGATGGTGGTCCAACTCCGCGCGGGGTGCGCGCTCCGGACACGAGCGAGTTCATTCCGGCAAACATGAGCGTTACGGATCAAACTACCCGACATCTTGAAAACGTTGAGCGGAAGACTAGTCGATGAACAGGATTTCAGGGTTAGAGAAGAGTCAGGCGCCGTGGCACCTGCGCTGGTTCTACACGACCATGCGCAAGATGTTTGGCAAGGATTTGACGCCGGTCAAGCAACAGATGCGGGTGCCCGGAATGGTTTGGGGCAGCATCGCGATGGAAGCGGGGCTCGGACGCAAACGCAAAGTTTCGTTGAGGTTTATTCAACTGGCGAAAGTGCGCACGGCTGCGCGCGTCGGGTGTCCGTTCTGAGTCGACATCAATTCTGCCGTTGGCAGAAAAGCGGGTTTGAGTGATGAGAAGCTGCTGGCTGTCGTGAAGAATGATCTGTCGGTGTTTTCGGATGTCGAGAAGCTTGTTATTGAACTGGCGGATCAGATGGCTAACACGCCGTCGAACGTTTCGGATGAGTTGTATGCGCGACTGCGTGAGAAGTTTTCTGAGGAGCAGTTGTTGCAGCTAGGCGGGCAGATCGCGTTTGAGAACTATCGCGCGCGACTCAATCGCGTCTTCGATGTAGGTAGTGATGAACTATATCAGCCACAAAAAGGCACATAAGGCACAAAAGGTTTTCCTGATTTTTGTTTTGAGCCTTTTGTGCCTTTTTGTGGCTAACTTTTGGTAAGGTTTTCCAGCTCTTCGGGTGTTCTCGGCCAGTCGTCTTTTAATAAACGTGAGAGGGCGCGGTCGGCGAGAAGGCGTCCACCAGTCTGACACGCCGGACAGTAATTCGTCTCGTTCGATCCGTAACGAATCCGCTGAATCTTACTCCCGCAACGCGGACACGGTTGACCGTATTTGCCATGCGTCGCCATGTCCGGCCGGAACGCCGTCACTTTCTCCGGAAAACCCTTCACTGCTTCCGCACGCAAACGTTCAACCCACTCGGTCAACGTTCGCTTTATCGCCGCAAAGAGTCGCTCAACTTCTTCGTCGCTGAGTTTTTGTGTGAGCGTAAACGGAGATAGACGAGCGTCGAAGAGAATCTCGTCGGAATAAGCGTTGCCGATGCCACTGAGAATACGCGGATCGGTGAGGGCGCGTTTGAGCGTGTGATTCTTCGCGCGGATCGTTCGCGCAAAGTCGGCGGCGGTGGCGTCGAACACTTCAAGACCGCCGGGATTCAAATTCTCGAGTCCCGGCTGTCCCTGGACCACGTGCAGCGACGCGCGTTTCTGCGTTCCAGCTTCAGTCAAACTAAGACTGCCGGTGCTGAACTCAAACACAGCTACACTACGGCCCTTGGCAGCCTTGGCGCGCTCGTCGTACCAGTGCAACCTGCCGGCAATCATCAGGTGCAACACGAGCCACAGATCTCCTTCGAGCCCGAAGCAGATCCGCTTCCCAAGCCGGCGCAGCTCGACAACCTTTTTGCCTTCGACACTGGACAGAGGCGGCACGGCCGTGCGCAGCAGAAAAGGACTTGCGACGCGCACGCGTTCGAGAACACTGCCTTGAATTCGTTTCTCGAGAGCCTCGATATAAACAACGATGTCCGGCAGTTCAGGCACTAATTGTTAACTGCTCAGACGGTACTGCGGCTCTTGACCATCCGCCAAATCCAAAGCACAAGAATAGCGCCGAGTACTGAAAGCAGCAGACCCGCGGGGCGAAAACCGCCGTTGGGCCCTGAGCCCCAGATCGCCACACTCACCAGGCCGCCGATTATCGAGCCGACAATGCCCAGCAGGATCGTGGCGATGATGCCCATCGGATCTCTTCCGGGCATGATCAGACGCGCGAGTGCACCCGCGATTAACCCAATGATTAACCACCAAATGAAACCCAGCATCTCTCTGTCCTCCTTGTGTGCGCCCGCTTTATATCATTACTTCGATACGTTAGCCACCTCTGCGGCTACTTGATTTTCTTTGCGCCATACAACTCGAAGAAGAGAAACTCGATCTTGCCACTCTTTCCGGGGACGAAGATGACCTCATTTTCGTTCTGCTCTCCGAATGTAAACTTCCTTTCCCCAATCTTTGTCATCACTGAATCTTTACCGTCAAATTTCATGTACAGCTTTCCGTCTTTTACTGAGACATCCCACGTATTCGGCGCGTGCAAGTAAGTGCCAACGTACTCGTTCATCTCGGACGATGTTGGCGGTGCAATGGTCGCGGGCTTCTCGGGCACGTCGTCTTTCAGTCCCAGCCCGAGTTGCGTTGCTTTATTCAAAGTCTTGCGCATCGTCTCGCCGCTTTTGTTCGTCAGGACGATCACGGCGAACTTGCGCGAAGGCACCATCTGGATCATCGATCCGTAACCACGGCTGAATCCTCCATGCAAGACAAACTCGTAATCCTTGTACTTGAAGATCGACAGGCCATAGCCGTAATACGAGTCAGTCTCGCCGGGAACCGGCACGTGATGTTGGACCATCTGATTGATCAGCGACGTTGAAAGAACCTGCTTGCCGTCAACTCGTCCGTCGTTCATCAGCGCAACAACCCAGCGCGAGAGATCCTTCGCATTGGACCAGATCGAGCCCGCCGGCCACATCGCGACGTTATTGAAGAGCGGGCGCAGGATGGTTGGCTTGCCGTTTTCGACCGCGTGACCCACCGCGAATGGATAAGTGATCGCCATGAACGGCCGCAGTGTAGTGCGTTCCATGCCGATGGGTTTGAACAGCAGTTCAGTCATCGCGTCCGCGTAAGGTTTGCCGTACAGCTCTTCGACTACAAAACCTGACAGCCAGAAGCCGGGGCTCGAGTAGGAATAGATCTCACCTTGATCTGCGAAGAAGACGTCGTCTTTCCACGAGCGCACCATGTTGCCGAGCGCGGGATCGTCACTCGAGATCACCGGCGCGGCAAAATCTCTGACGCCGGCGGAGTTGCTCAACAGGTGATGCGGCGTGACCTGGCCCACGCGGCCATTCAAGCCTTTGACACTATTACCGATTGGCTCGTTCAACTTGATCTTGTTTTGTTCGGCGAGTGTGAGGAGTGCGGCGGCAGTAAACATCTTCGTTGTCGAGCCGAGCCGAAGAGCATCTCCGGCTGCATCGGCGCGTTTGTTTCCACACTCGCGACACCGAACGCCTTTTGATAGACCACCTGATCGCCGCTAATCACCGTAATCACCGCCCCCGGCGTATTCTTCTCCTTGAGCTCTTCCGGGACGAGTTTGTCGATTTCACTGAAATCAACCGCCGGTGTTCTTATTGGATTACGGGGTACATCCGGTTTGGCTGTAACAGAGATAACGAGACAGAAAAGAATCGAGCAGGCGCGAGCGATCTGTTTCATCGGTGATTGGTCTCCTGAAGGTTTGTGCTAATACGCGTATTCGCTGCGCGAGGTTTTCGGATGATGGCCCAATTAAATGAAGAAGTCGGGTTGTTCTGCTTGGACACAGTCAGTACCACCTGCGGTAGCGGGTGGGTCGTAGTGCTTCTTAGATGCCGCGGTGATAACGGACCCACCCGCTATCGCAGGTGGTACTGACTGTGTCCAAGCTGCTGCCATGTTTCAATCAGTCTCAAGGAGTTGCTCAATGGCGGCCGCCTCTAGGTCAGGATCCAGGTCGGCCTCTGTTCCTCCGTACTGATTTGCGTAATCACTGAGAGCCTTATGTAAGGCATTTCGATCGAGACCTGCTTTTTGAGAAGGCAAGTCAGTTAATTCCTGTTGGTCCATGTGTGAAATATAGCACGATGCAAATGCAAAGCCCGCGGTGAGTGGCGGGCTTGCTGAATTGCAGAATGTTCTGCTGGTTTACTGTATACCAGGGCAGTTCGGGCATGTGGTCGGACACTGCGATATGCACCGGTGATAGATCTTGCAGCAAACGACGTTATTGGCATCGCATTGCTGGAATGCCTGCATGCACTGGGTGCAGCAGGTCGTCGATTGTGGGCTTGTTGTGGGAGCCAGGAGTGCTGTCAGACAGATTAAAAATGCGGCTATCACCAGCACTCGGTAACGTAGTGACGTGAACTTTCGTGACTTTGTCATCACGTTGACCCTCCATTGTGGATTGCTGCCCGCCTATATATCACTCCAACTCCATTTTCACAATGAATAACGCCGAAGGCGTTGACTAATTTCAGCCCATGGTTGGAGCGCAGCGACAACCATGGGAATAAATAAAAGCCGATACAACCCTGAAAGGGTTTGACGCGGGGCGAACCCTTTCAGGGTTGGTCCGAAGATTAGATGGATTAAACCCAGGGTTCTCGCTGCGCTCGAACCCTGGGCTGAAATTAGCGAACGCCTTCGGCGTTATACTGGGCTGAAATTAACGAACGCCTTCGGGTTATTTACTGCGCTGAAATTAGCGAACGCCTTTGGCGTTATTTACTGGGCTGAAATTGGCGAACGCCTTCGGCTTTATTTATCCGCCGCGGTGCGTTTGACTAACTCCGCGAGTGCCTCGTCGCGGGTGCCGCGTCCGTCGAGATAGGGTTTCCAGACTTCTTCGAGTGGTGTTTTGAACTGGGAGATTCCTCTTTCCCAGACACCAGCTTTTACCGCGTACGGAACATGGTCGGGATAGACGTGTCGCACTGCTTCACCAGCCGTGAAGAAGATCATCGCGTGTGACAAACCGTTCGGCACCCGTTTGTTCTGTTTGCGCGCTTGCTCGCGCAGTGCCTCAAACACCTGTTTGTCCCATTGATGCATGCCTTCGTGAAAGATCGTCTCCAGTCCGTAAATGTCTTTGATGTCTTCAGCGAGACTCGACAGCACGAGGAGCTCGCCGGTTGTTGAGTACGCGCCGGCCCAGTTTGTATAACCGGAGAGATGGATGTGAAAGCCTGCCGGGTTCCAGCTCATCTGGTAAGCCTTCGTGATGAAACTCAGAATCGCATCACCGTGTTTGTCCACTAACTTCCGAATCGCACGTTGCCACTCAACATTCGCGCGGTGATGAGCAGGCCACCACGCCTTGCGATAGATCGGCGCTGCGCGTTCCAAAACAAATACGACTGCCGGATCGATCTTCGCCAAGGTGAGCGACTTCGCGTCGCCGGCTTGCGCGAGTGCGTTTGTAATCGCTGGCAGTGGTTCATCAAACACTGCGTCTTTCTTGCTAAGGTCATTAGCATAAAACGACACTGCTTCGCGCCAGCTTGCTTGTTCCGCTGGAGTGAGCTTCGCGAACCCATGTTCCTGATCCTTGGGCGCATTCACGACCGCACTGCGCGATGAGTCTTGCGTTTTGTTTTCAGCGCGACCGAGCACGTACAAAAAGTGATGAAGATTTAGCCAGAACTCGTCGCTGTGAAAGATGAAGATCGTTGGCTTTTGAGGCGCGGGTTGGCCCAGTGTCGCATGAATGAAAAGCAGAATTATCAGGGCCGAAAGCCAAACTCGTTTCATGAGTGGCAGGATTGTTCAGTATCGATAAGATTCCTGTCAATCCGATTGCGTTTGACTTCACCTCACGTTTGCCTTATTACTCGTCTTGTCCCTCCTCTTTGATACGCAGATGCTACATTTCTTCAGTCAACATCCGTGGTTGATTGTTGCGGGTGGTGGAGTCGGAGTGGCCGGGCGCTACTTGCGGCTGTACATGCGTCATGCTCACAGCGTGACCCTCCCCGATCCGGAAATAGATCTGCTCAGGCTCTACCAGTTACATGGCTACAATGCCCATGCTCTCGTGAGCATAGGCCCAGGGATTCGTCTGTGGACCTGTTCCGAGACCGAGGGCGCCGTCGCTTACAACGAGTTTGGCAAAGTATGGCTGGTGCCCGGTGATCCGCTCGCAAGTGTGGAGAATCTCGCGACAGTATCAGTCTCATTTCTGCGGAAAGCAGATGGCGAGAGGCGCATTGTCGGATTCATGCCTGCAAGCGAACACTTTGCCAAACACAGCAGCCGCCTGGGACTGCGCGCGATCAAGATTGGTGCTGCACCTTATTTCGATCTGACAACCTGGGCTCCGCGTGGTGATCGCGCGAAGAAAGCGCGCGCCGGTGTAAATCAGGCACGCAGAGCCGGTGTGCACGTGACGGAGGTAGTCGAGGTCGATGAACGACTCGTGCGAGAAACAAGTTGCCTCTGCAAGAGCTGGTTGACTACGCGACGCAGTGCGATCCGATTTGCATGGCTGTTTACGATCGATCCATTCCAACACAAAGACAAAAAGAAATATTTCACTGCACGTGACGATACCGGAAAGCTGGTTGGCTTTCTTGCCGCCAGTCCGATTCCGGCGCGTGACGGTTGGTATCTCGAAGATGTTTTGCGCTCCAGGAATGCGCCTAATGGAACTACCGATCTCCTCGTAGTCGAAGTGCTCAATTCGCTAAAACGTGACGGCGCCAAACTTGCCACGTTGGGCATAGCGTTGCTGGCCACAGAAGGCGGCGTCGACAAGGACGTGCACATCAGTCCCGTGCTTTCAAGAATGGCGCGATCTATCGCCGGCTGTTGCTCGATCTTTTACAACTTCGACGGAGTGAGGCACTTCAAAACTAAGTTTGCGCCGAGCTGGTGGGAGAGTGAGTACGCGCTGATGTCACAAAACATCGCTGCACCTCCGCGCATCCTGAGTGCTTTCCTCTACGCCATTGTGCCCGCTGGTCCATCCCACCTGATCGCTCGACAAGTGAGCCGCGCGTGGCGGCGTTTGAAGACCAAAAAAGAAGTCCCCCTTGCCTTGACAAATCCAGCTTCCGTTATCGAGTGCAAGGGGAAAAATGAAAGCTGATTCTGCCCGCCAAGACCACTATCAAAGACAGTTTGTCGTTGTAGATGGAATGATGCTGAGTTATGTCAGCGCTGGATCGGGTCGACCAGTGGTTCTGATTCACGGCAACCCTGGTTCATATCAGGATTTCACATTGGGAGTAGTCGAAAGACTGTCTGAGTCGTATCACGTGCTTGCTTTCGATCGCCCTGGACATGGGTACAGCGAGCGTCACGATTCTGTTCAGACTACTGTCGAGGTCCAGGCGCGCATCATTCGTGATGGCCTGCAAAAACTGGGTATCGAGAAGCCTGTGTTGGTAGGACACTCGTGGGGCGGCTCGCTGGTGCTGGCAGCGGCAGTCGCTTATGCAAATGAGCTTTCCGGGATTGTTTTACTCGCGCCCGCCGCGTTTCCCAGTCTTCGTGTTGAATGGTGGTCGTTTCTTCCTCATGTCCCGATGATTGGAAAGTTTGTTGTTAACAGGCTGACGCCGTTTCTCGGCCGTGCCTTTGTGAGGAAGAACTTAAGGCAGGCTTACGAACCTCAGGACATGCAAAACGATTACGCGGAGCAGTCAGCGGACTTGTGGATGAGACCGGATCAAATCAGGGCATGTGCTTACGATGAAAGAACTCTCGGTGCAAGTCTCAAAATTTTGAGTCGGCACTATCGCGACATAGAGATCCCGGTAGTGATCGTCACCGGATCTCACGATCGTTTGCTCGACCCAAATGAGCATGCCTACCCGCTTCAGAAAACAATCAGGAATTCAAAACTCATCGTGTTACCCGAGACTGGCCACCAGCTTCCTCAAACCAAACCTGATGATGTTATTTCGGCTATTGATGCTGTATGGGCTGCGGCATCAGCAGAAAAGAGTAAAGCCGCGGCTAACTAGTCTACAGCGATCCCGAGACGATCGGCGCACTTGAAGAGTGACAAGCCAAGGATGCAAGCGATCACGAGATTGAAGTAGAACCCGAACGTTGCGCTGATAAAGTTGCCGACCAGATTGCCCATGAAGGGGAGCGTGAGAGGCGAGGTTATGATGGAAATTATCGTGCCCACTATTAACGCAACGATTTGGACCACCACCACCATACCGAATCCTTTGAAGTAAGTAGCTCCCATTCTTCGAATCGTGTCTAATCCGACGAGAGGATTTATCACTGAACCGAGACTCTGCGTGTAGCCCGCAACGGTGAGCGCCATCGGGTAATAGAACAGCGCCCAGCCAATCAACAGCAGAAACAAAAAGCCCAACCCAATACTGGCGCCAAGGTAAGGCAACATGTACCTCGCAACACCGGCAGGATCATTTGCTTCGTTTTTGGAGTCCTCCGCTTCGCGCGCCATTTGCGCGCCCGGTCGCAGTCCCTGAAGTTTTTTATTTTCTGCTTCGAGTTTTGCGGGATCTGCATTGGGATCCATAAGCACAGAAACGTCTGGCGCGTTTGACTCCGCAACTTGAGCCGAAGCAGGTTGCAGCGGCGACGGATGCACACCACCACTGAGCACGCCGAAGATCAATGCAAGCACGAGTGCAATGACTGGACCCCAGGTGACGATCATGATGCCGATCCCGAGAAAAATGGGAACGACGAGATCGTCCCAAAGTGAGAACGCACTGAAGTCCGGCATGAAGCTGCGATTCAGTCTTCCCCACGCAACCTGGCTGATGACGTGCGAGATGCATCCGAACATGATCATCCACGCGACCAAACTGCCACGGAAGCCGGCCATCAAAAGCACCGCGTAGATCAGCGCGCCGCTGAACAACGCAGTCTTGTGTTGTAACGGATAGCGAATGGCGCGCACGAAGTCTTCCATTCCGAAACCGGAACTCTGAAACTCTATTCGGGCCGCCTTTTCTGTTACTGCTCGATAGTCATGGCACAAGTCGCCGCACAACGGACAGATTGGCACCTTCTCGCGCGCGAACTTCGGGCAGACTTTGCAAAAGACTGCGCCGCACATTCGACACACATACTCAGGCTCTGCATCCGGATGGTTGTGGCAAGCAACTCGTGACGGTTCTGTCCATGTCGTAGCTGGTGTTTGCTGAGTGACATACTCAGGATTGGATTCCACGAAGGCTTCGAATGAAGTACTTACTGGTTGCGGCGCAGGTGCGACCTCTCCATTGAACGCGCCTTTGAGTTTCGGCACGCGGCCGGCGTCGATCCAGCTCAGGTTCCCCTTGCTTACTTTGTCGGTGGGTAGAACGCAACCTTCGACGATCCATTGTTTCAGCGTCTCGAGATCAGTTTCAAAAATTCCTTCAACTGTACTCACACGCCAAACTTCGGGTTGTGCACTCATGATTGTCCTCGTGGGAGATGGCAGGTTGTAGTGGAGCTGCCGGGTGGGTGAGTCGAAGACTCTGGAATTTAGATGGGCGATTGCCCCTGGTTCAGATACTAAAGCGGTGGATTTAGCGGCGTCAACAAATTTCGCTGATTTCAGCTATTTTCAGGCGAAATACTGGAGATTTCGCTTGGAAGCGGTCAGTACCACCACGCGGTAGCGGGTGGGTCAATGATCAGATCCAAAATTGTTATTGATTTTGAATCCGCATGACTGACCCACCCGCTACCGCGTGGTGGTACTGACTTTGTCCAAGCTTGATTACGCTGAAGTGAGAATTAACCCCACCGCGCGAACGCAGATCTTGTCCGACGTGTTGCCGAAGTTGACGCGCAAGCTCAGCAGCACTTCGCCGAGGCTTGGGTCGACATTAGTCGCTGCACTGTCAACACAGATCGGTCCCGGATTCGTCTGGTCCGTTCCGTCGTCCAAAATCACGGAAGCAGTTGCCGGTGGATTCTGGACCTGGGCCAAACGAATCTGGCTAATGAAGCTTCGCTTATTAGTCAATTCGTAACACACGCGCACGGCACGAATCGAATAACCCGGCGGTACCTGCAATCCCATATGGACCACCTTGTTTCCACCTCCCGATGCGTTCTCTCCAGTCGTGCTGGATTGAATGACAAGGCCCGTAAGCCCGCCGCCAACGCCGGAGTTAACCGCATTGAAAGTTGTCGTTACACTTGGATCGCCCGGTAACAGGTCAAAGTGGTTGACCCACATGATCGTCTTTCGAGGCCGGATTGTAATGTCCTTTGCGGCCGCTGCCTTCGGTGAGGCCTTTGCTGCTTTTTTCGTTTTCTTACTGGTAACCATTGTATAAATCTCCATAAATTGAGGAATTCGTAAAACAAGGACCATGTCCTTACTTAGCTATGAGGATTTCCGTCATTTCGTGTCGGCCAATTTGAAAGCGACGAACATTAATTTTCCGGAACGCTCGATTTGCAGGACCACCGGACTGTTCGGACTCATCCGATTCAACGCGGATCGGAGCTCTTCACTCCTCTTCACTGAAGTTCCATTGATGGTGTGAATAACATCGCCGGCCTCGAGTGCGACGTCCGCGTTCGAGTCGATTGCGCGCGCCGCAACGAGAACGCCCGAGTCGATCCGCAGGCTTGGAAACTTCCTCGCCATCGCGGGATCGATGTCGATCACAACCACACCCAACTGACTCACCGGACTCTGATTCGACTGGACCACTGCCGCAAGAGTATCGAGATCGTTCTGCACCTCGACCACGGGCACGACAAAGTTAAGCTTCGTTGACCCGCGCAACACTCCGAGTTTGATCTGGTCACCGCCGCTGCGCATAAAGAGTCGTGTACCAACCGCAGGAAGATTGTTGACTGGATAACCATCGATGCTCTGTAGGATGTCTTGCACTTTTACGCCCGCGTTTTCCGCGGGGCTTCCGGGCATCACATCCGAAACGATCACGCCCGAATCCGTGTTAAGTTTGAGTCCGGCAGAGAGCTCAGTTGTTATTGCCTGCACGCCGATGCCGGTTTCGCCGCGATGCAGGTGACCATACTTGCGAAGTTGTGGATAAGCGTAAGCAACGATCGCACTCGGAATTGCAAAGCCCAGGCCTTCGTTGCCACCGCCTTGCGAGAAAATGAAAGTGTTGATTCCTACCAGTTCACCATCGACGTTGACCAATGGACCACCGCTGTTGCCGGGATTGGTAGCCGCATCAGTCTGCACGTAAACTGCCGGGCTGTCCGGATCGAGTTGTCGCGCCGGAGTGCTGACTACACCCATCGTGACTGAGTCCTGCAAACCTTCAGGACTACCGAACGCCAAGACGAAATCGCCTTGCCGGAGTTTGTTGTAATCGCCAAGACGAAGAGCCGGGAGTGCGGTCGCTTCTATCTTCAACACCGCGAGATCGATGTCGTCATCAGCGCCGACAACGCGAGCATCGACAACACGCGATCGACTGATGATTGGTTCATCAGTCGAATCGTTTTTCGCGACGATTGGTACGCTGACACGCACGTGCTGCGCGCCGTTAACAACATGCGCGTTCGTCACGATGTAGCCATCGGGATCGATAACAACTCCCGAGCCGATCTTCTGCTGCATGCCGACCAGCGCACTGCTGTTTCCGCTACTCGAATCGATTGGGCCATATCCGGTTGCCAGCACCTGGACCACACTTGGCGTGACTTGGCTAACCAGTTTTCTGACGGCGCTATTGAATTGATGGAGTGGATCGAAATCGCGGTTGTGGTTCGTCGTCTGCGCCGAGGCTGTCAGCACAAGAAACAACCAGGTCACACATACACACAGGCACCGAGAGTTCTTCACGCATGAAACATAGTTCGATGTGTGTAAATCGTCTTGCTCGCAATTGCTCCCGATTACTCAGTTTTGTGTCAAGCTAGAGATTACAAAAGAGACGAATTGGTTAGGATCTCAGGTGATATCCGCAGCGTATGCATGTTTGAGTTCGGGAGAACTCAGTGAAAAGGAGGCTAATCATGAAAGGGCATTATTTGCTGCGGGGGATTCGAAATCTGATGCTGGGTGCGTTGCTGGTATTCGGTGTGACCGCGTTCGCAAGCACTGATACGAATGCGCAGGTACGATTTCGCGGTGGGTTCCGCGGCGGCGGTTTTCATACCCGGGTTTTGATCGGCCCGAGGTTTGGCTATCCGGGTCCGTATTGGTATGGCTATCGCTATGGGTATCCTTACTACGGATATTACGGACAGTACGTGTTTGGTGACAGTGTGGCCGCCGACAGCCAGGGCTATCACGATGGACTAACGACGGGCGAGGACGATGCGCGTCACGCACGCAGCTACGATCCTGAGAGATCGCACTACTTCAAGGACGCAGGCTTCGGTAACTTTGCTGAAGCATATCGCGAAGGGTTTGAGCGTGGTTACGGCGCCGGTTTCCGCAGTTAAAAACGCCGCAGATTTTCGCCGATGACGCGGATCTGATCCGCGTTAATCGGCGGAATCTGCGGCTAATGTTTTTCCAGAAAGAGACGCGCGATTTCGAGTTGGGCCAGGCCGCGGAACTCGCGGACTTTCAGAGTGTCGGTTAGATTCAAGAGGTTCTCGAATTCAGTTGCAATCAGCGGCTCAATGGCACTGCGAAAACTGAAGCCGATGCGAGGAATATCTGCAAGGCTCTCAGATCTCCACGATCCTTTTATTCCCAACTTCGGCGCCGCACTGTTTTTCAAGTCGAAGTGGTCCAACTTATTCATCGCTTGCAACGACTGCTCCAGCGCTACCAAACCCTGGTTGCGGTCGAGTGGTGCTATCAGTGCCACTCTGCCAAGAAGAATTTTTGCGACGTTTGCAGACGGTTCCTCTTTTCTTAACTCGCGCTCGACTTCGGTCAGCAGATCGAACCTTGCTTGCTGCTGATCGTCAGGGAGACCTTGTGCAATCGCGATCTTCACGACTGCTCGACGCGGAAGGTTCGCGATCTGCGGCGCGAGCTCAGTGGCCTTCTCGAATTCTTTCTTCTTAATCTGGGCCAACGCTGACCTGAATAGCACGAACGAAATCGCATCCGCCTTCAGCGTGTCGTCGGATATTTTTTCAGCGTACGATTTGGCACGCGGAAAGTCGTCGACGTCTACAGCAAGTGCGACTTCAACCCATGCGAGATTTCGCGCCGCTGGATCGACAGTCTTCTCAGCACGCTCCTCGAGCGCGGCAATGCGCGACTCGTATATTTCTTTATCTGACTTGGGCGGTTCGCCACTCGCTTTACGATTGTTACCGAACGGATCTCCTCGCCCTTCGGGAAACAGTTTGCTTTCGAGTTGTGTGAGATACGAATTCAACGGCACTGAAAACTCAGGCGCGACCGTCTCATAGCGGCTCGAGTTGCGATTTCCAAACACCCAAATCTTCTGTGCTCGTTGTTTGTCTTCCGGTGTTTCGAGTGGCAAAGGCCGCGTGAAGAACGTTTGATAAGCGGCGAGAAGAAATCGATGAGCGCGCTCCGGCTCACTCTTAAACGGCGCGGGCTCGCCTCGAAACGCCGGGTTCATGCTCATGATCACCACACCCGCCGCATTCGATGAAAAGCTGATGCCCGGTTGAAAGAGATAGCCGGCCAGCACCTCTGCTTCCGACGGCTCGGGCGCGCTGCTGCTGAAACGCGCAAGCGCGAGATCGAAGAGTTGATTCGCGAGTCCAACATCCTTCTTTCGCAGCCCGGTCAGCAGGTTTTGCAGAGTGAACGAGATGCCATCCGTGAGGCTGCGTTGCGCAAGATTGAATGCAAGCTGCGGATTGGTTTCGAGAGCCTGCTGCGCAAGCCACAACAGTTGTTCGCTGCGGGTAGTTCGATCATCGAAGGCGCCGCGCTCCTTCTTTTGTTCGGGTTGTTCTTCGGCAATCTGCTGAACGAACTTGTCAGCGAGTTTTGGATCGTGGCTGTGCGCCACTCGCAACACGATCGACTTCAACTGTGCTTTGTCTGACTGGCGTACGAATTCTTTGAGCGCTGGATTCTGCTCGCTTTCAGTTACCTGGTCGACAAGGTCCCATGCTTTTCTTAGCCATTTACCCGAGCGCGATGGATTTCGATCCCAAAGCAAATCTGCTGCGTTGGCCAAAGCCTCAACCGCGGATCTCTTGTCGTCCCACAGTTCAGCTTCTGAACCAACTTGCTCTATCAATGCAATGGATCTTGCTTGTTGCCGCTGTCGTTTGAGATCTTTTTCGTTGGCGGGCGTTGGGCGCTGTTGGACGAGTGGTGAAAAAGAAATGATTCCGAGAATGAGCAGAAAGATTTTCATGACGGATGTACGACAGAGTATAGTCAAAGAGAATTAACCATGAAATATTTAATCTGTATCGCGATTCTGCTGTTAATGATGACTGTGTATCACTACGACTTCACTGCGCAGACGCAAAGTAAATCGACTTGTTCTGAAGGCTGGTACATCACGGGTTACTACATTCCGCGAGAAGATGAACTGCCCGGCGATACAGAAGAGATTAACGTCGAACGTGTAGGGAATCTAAGTTTCAGTCAGGAATTCCTTAATGAAACACGCACCGAAGGCTGGGGAATCACGCGTTTCGGTTGGGCGCTGGGCTATTACTCCGGCGGATGGCATCGTTCTGATTCCGGCGCGCTCGACGCTGCTGGCAATCTACTTAGCGAGGGCGCGATCGCGATCGATCGCACACTGATTCCGCCCGGCGCGCAGGTACAGATTTCTACGTTGCCGAGTCCTTGGTCGTCTAAAACTTTTCGCGCCACTGATGTCGGTGTCGGTATCACGGGCCAACACATCGACGTGTTCACAGGAACGGGCCGCGTTGCTGAAGAAGAGACTTTTCGAATCACGTCAAACAACAACCGCGTTTGTTTTACTACGAACGCAACAAAAGAGGCAGTTCGCTAGCAGGGTATTGGCAGGATCATGCCAAGCAAAACGCCGCACGAAAATCTCTGTTGACAGATCGATTTTAACGGTCCAGAATCAGGCCATTCTTTTTGCCGCAAGTGCAGTAACCCTTCACGAGACGACTCGCCTCGCGTTGACAACCTGACAAAAGGACGTGCGGATGGTGGTCCTTATTCTTCTTCTCGAACTGCCATGTTTTGTCTGCCGGTTAACAATTAAGCGTAGAGTAACGAAAGCTTGAAGTTCGCTCATTAGATAATGAGCGTAGTTTTATAACAAAAACCCCGTTGCCACTGGAGGTAGCAACGGGGGCTTTTACAACACAGCTTCCACCGCTTTCGCGAGGAAGATGCATCGCGTAGCAGCCCGCATCTTAGCGTAGAGAGCAGTGGCGGCTCAACCCGAAGTTGAGGAGCCCGACATGCTCTCCCAGCGTCGCGATTCCTTACACCCAAATATTCAGGGTCCGATAAACCGACGTCAGGCACGACGGCCGTCCTCTGCTTCTCTCCAAGGAGAATACTTCCATGTCTACCAAACCGAATTTTTTGAAGTGGATTTTGGCCGTGACCATCCTCGCGCTCATGTTTATTGGGACATGGGCCGCGACGTCCACGCCCGCGACCAGTGCAAAGAAAATCAGTAACAGAAGCAACAACACGCCCAGTCACGTGACCGCAGCGCACGCCACGAAAGCGGCGCCGACTTACACCAACCCGTTGCGATCGCGACGCCTACACCAGTCGGCGATATTTTCGAACTCGATAAGAACGCTGTTGACGACGCCAGTCCGCTCGACGATTGGCAGACGCTGAATAATGGCGGCGGCCATGCAATAGCAACAACACTCGATGCCAACAATAATCCGGTCGAGATCCCTGACCTCGGTGGTCAAACTACGTTCACCACTGGCGGCTCAAAGGACGATCTCGATATCAGCAGCTGGCGCCACAGTACGGGCAGCTCTCCACCTAAAGATGAGATCACGAATGCGTACGCGGCAGCTTACCTGTCGGGTACCGATACTTATCTCGTGTTTGGCGCGGATCGCTTTGCGCAGAATGGCGACGCAGTGATTGGCTTCTGGTTTTTTCAGAATGCAATCAGTCTCATCACTACCGGACCTGACGCAGGTAAATTCAACGGCGTTCATAAAAATGGCGACATCCTTGTCTTGAGCGATTTCACTCAAGGTGGTGGTGAAGTCACTATCAGGGTCTTCAAATGGAATTCTCCGGGAGGCTCTATCGATGGAACGCTCGATCTGCTCGGAACCGGATTTGGTTGTTCTGCGAGTCCGCTGTTCTGTGCCGAAGTGAACGATACAGCAACGCCTTCGCCATGGGCCTACACACCTTCTAAAGGACCAGCCAACATTTTTCCGAAGGGCGGCTTCTTTGAAGGTGGCGTGAACCTCACGCAATTGGGCATCAGCACGATCTGCTTTGCTTCGTTTCTCGCCGAGACACGATCGTCGCAGTCAGTTGACGCTACGTTGAAGGACTTCGTAACCGGAACGTTCACACTCGTACCCGAAGTAAGTGCGGGAGCGGACGGAGCGATTAGTTGCAAGAACCCAACCACGACGTTAACCGCGACGTCTTCGCTGGAACCCAATGCAACTTTCCATTGGACCACATCTGATGGAAGCATCGTCGGAGATCCCGATCAAAAGACGATCACTGTTGATAAAGCAGGAACCTACCAGGTCGAGGTGACTGGCGCTACGGGATGTAGCAACACAGACACGGCGGCAGTAACGGAAGACTTTGCAAAGCCGAATGCTAATGCCGGTGATGACAAGGTTCTTACCTGTAGCATCACCTCAGTCCAGCTATCAGGATCGTCTACGACGACGGGTGCAACATTCGCTTGGACCACGCTTGACGGGCATATCGTGTCGGGTGCTAACACTGCCACGCCCACCGTCGACGCCGCAGGAACTTATCACCTCGTAGTCACGAATCCGGCGAACGGCTGCTTCGACTCTGACGATGCAGTGGTTACGTCGAATGTAACTCCGCCTTCACTCAGCATCGAGAAGAAGAGCGCCAACGAAAATACGCAAACGGTCTCACTGGGATTTGTTGGAAGTGCGCCCGCTGGGGTGACGTTCCAGTGGCAGTCCTGCGTGGCTAATTGTGGAGTGAATGCGAGTTGGTCCAACCTGACGGGTCAAACAGCGTCTACGTTGTCGTTCTCAAACTTCAACCTGGATACAGCCGAATCGATCAGCTTCACCATTGCGTCAGGCAACGGGGCGGGGACTTATAACGCCTTGTTGCAAATCGTCAATCTGCGTGTGGCTGGAACACAAACGAGTAATGGGTGTTCGGCGAATTCTAATGGAGTAGCAGTGAAGAAAGTAGCGGCAGTCGATCCGTAAAGAAAAAGGGTAGTGGTCGCAGTCGATTTCGTCAGAGGGATTGTCTGACGACCACCGGGGCGTCGGCCGGGTTTATACCTGGTCGGCGCTCCTTTTACCTGTAGACAGTTATCTGCGGAGAGGTGCCGATATTACCTGCTCGATCGTAGGCTCGACAGATCAACGTATGCGGACCAGTCTCACGAGAACTCCAAACGAAGTACATGTTGCGCGCAGTAGGTAACAGTGTTTGCTTCAGTTCTCCATCGACGTACAGTTCGTAACGATCGATACCGCCGAGGTCAAAAGAGTAGAAGATAATCTTCGCTTTGCCTGAGACTGTACTGCCGTCGGTAGGAGTGATGATCCATATTTCCGGCGGGGTAGTGTCACTTTTGGTTTGCGCAAAGATCGCCGGCGCAAGCATCAGTGTCAAACAGGCAATTGCAAGAACACGTTTGAGTAAATCATTGGTCATCAAGCATTTCTCCTTGTTGTGGTTATAGTTTGAGTGAAACCGAACCATGATCCGGTCTTCACACTTCGACTATGAGGACTGTCGGGGCATTGTTTGCGTGGAAGGCGCTTTCAGAGTTGGTTTGCCGCTATCGTTACGTCGGAAAGCGCAATAGTCACTTTACAGCATTGCACAAAAAGATGCCACGGGCTTGTCTTGACAACCACACACGACAAAAGTAATTCCTAAAGGCATGAACACGGGCGTCACCGCTGATCTGCCAAAAGAGATGCAGCCCCACCATTATCCGATCCTCTATCGGGTTGAGGAGACGCACTGGTGGTATGTGGGGCGACGGCGAATTATTCAGTCGCTGGTCGAGAAGATTTGTACGGTATTGAACAATCCGAATCCGCAAATTCTCGACGTCGGGTGTGGCACGGGTGCAAATCTAAAGATGCTTGCAGCGCACGGCAGAGCAGAAGGCGTTGACATTTCTGAACAAGCCGTCGACTTCTGCCGCGAGCGAGGTTTGGAGTCGGTCAAGCTCGGAGCCGCGGAAGACCTGCCATACGAAAACGAATCCTTTGATTTAGTAACGGCACTCGATGTCGTTGAACATCTTGACGACGACGTTGCCGGACTGCGAGAGATGAGAAGAGTCTTGCGTCGCGACGGGCGTCTCCTGTTGTTTGTGCCGGCGTTTATGTTTCTTTGGGGTGTTCAGGATGACGTGAGCAATCACCGTCGCCGGTACACGTTGCCGAGTTTGTTGAAGGCAGTGGAGGCGGCAGGGTTTTCGGTCGAGTGGTCCAGCTACGCGAACATCAGTTTTTTCCTTCCGGTGCTTGTCGTGCGGTCCGTTATGCGCTGGCTCGGTTTGCGCGCGGACACGGAATACGGGATCAACATCTCGCTGATGAATGGACCATTCAGCCAGTTGTTCGCTGCTGAGCGTTTTGTTTTGAAGCGGGGGCGATTGCCGTTTGGAGTCTCAGCAGTCTGTATCGCCAGACGAATCGGAAGTTGAGCTTGGACGAGGTCAGTACCACCTGCGGTAGCGGGTGGGTCGTAGTGCTTTTTGGATGCGTCGGCAATAACGAACCCACCCGCTACCGCAGGTGGTACTGACCTCTTCCAACAGCGGCCTTCTTCTGCCTGGGTGAGAACCGGTAGCGCAAGAGATTAGACGCAAACTCGAGGATCGCTTTCGGCTTTACGAACGAACCTCTGTTGTCGTTACTCGAAAAATGTACCGGTGTTTCGCCGACTTTCAAACCGAGTTCACGGGCCCGGATCACGATCTCCGCGTCGGCAAACCAATCGTCCGACTCGAGCTGTAGCAGTTCATACTTATCGCGCCGAATAATCTTAGGTTTCGAGTTGATGTCGCGGACTTTGAATCCGAAAAGCAGGCTGAAAATTGCGTTGTACACCGCGGAGATGAAGCGTCGATACATACCATCATCGCGTATGACGCGATACGTCTTAGTTAAATCCAGATCCTCCAGCTCACATTTCAGCAGACACGCAATGATCGACTCCGGCGGAAACTGCCCATCGCCGTCGATAACTCCGATATACGTACCGCGAGCGGCGTCGAGACCCATACGCATGTCCCATCCCATCATTCCCTGCTTGGGACGAATTACCGTGCGGATGTTGTCTGAGCCTTCGGCGAGTTTCGTAACTACTTCGGGCGTTTCGTCGTCGCTGCCTTCGATGTAGTTTCCGACGAGCACGAGCTCCCAGGAAAAATTGCAGCGCGACAACGTTCGCTGCAAACGTTCAACGAAGGGAATGATATTCTGACCACTGCGGTAACAAAGTACCACGAGTGAAAAATGCGGATCGCTCACGCGGCGATGTTATTACGTATTCCAATCTGACTGCAATCATGCGAATCCTTATTACGGGCGCCTCGTCGCCGCTCGCAGTTGGCGTGTTGCGGCAGTTGCTTTTGAATAGCGACTGGGAGTTTTGGTGTGGCCGTCACCGGAAAGACGTTTCGCTCGCGGATCCGAGAGTGCACGTGATCGAATTGGATCTCGAATCTGACTTGAGTTTGTCGCAGTTTGACATGGTCATTCACTTTGCCGGAGTGACTCATGCGTCTGACGAAGCGCAATACTGGAAAGTTAATCGGGACGGAACAGTTCGACTCGCTGAAGCTGCGCGCGCGAATGGTTGTCGCCGTTTCGTGTACGTCAGCACGCGTTGCGCTACGCGCGGCAGTGGCGCGTATGGCGAGTCGAAACTCGCGGCCGAGCAGGAGCTTCAGAAGTTCGAGTGGGAAAGTTTACTGATCATCCGTCCGGCGGAAATATATGGGAGTGGAAGCAACGAGGGGATCGATCGCATGTTAGCCATTGGGCGCAAGTGGCGAATCGTTCCGGCACTGTTCGGTCACTCGAAACTGTCGTTTGCTCCGATGCATGTTGACGACTTCAGCAAGCTCGTTGCCGAACTGATCCAACAACACGAGCACGGAGTGAGAATCGAAAACGTGTGCGGCCCTGAAGACCTGAACGGAATGGACCTCGCGTACCGCATCGGCAAGCGTTATCGCGCACTCCCGTTGCCGATGTGGTGGCCCGCCGTGGCTGTTGCTCTCAAGGCGTTGCACAAAATCGGTTTCGCAATCGTCAAGCCCGATCAGTTGACGCGCTTGATCGGCGAGAAGACGGGGACTGCTAAGACTAATTCCGCGGGAGTGAAACGTTTTCTTGCGGACTGACGGCAGTAATAGAGGAGCTGTGATGTCGATTAACGTTAAGAAGACTGATCAGACTGTAGAGTTCAGCAACGCCGGCGGAAAACCCTGCGCGACGTATCACTACACGGATATGTACAAGTCGTTTTTCAGGGGCTTGTACACACCGAGCGGCAAAGACGTAGTGGCGACTCCGCCGAAGGACCATCCCCACCACAAAGGACTTCAGTTCGGCTTGTGCACATCGCCGGCGAACTTCTGGGAAGAAGATAAGAAAAGCGAGCCTCCTGACAATCAACTCACTATCGGCATGCAGCAAACCACCAGCTTGGACCTGCTGGCTGGCAATCTAATCGGTTTCACGCAGGAGATTGATTGGCGAACGGACACGATGAGCGTTTTGAAGGAGACACGCACGATCTCAGTGGAGGAACAGCCGGCGGCATACGTTTGGACATGGACCACCGGGCTGACTGCCGTCGCAACAGACGTACAGATCGTCAGGAGCGTGTGGGGCGCGCCCGGTTATTGCTCGCCGGATTTTGGTTATTGTGGACTTGGACTACGTCTCGCTGAGGATGTATTTCAGGATGGCGAGGTTGTGCCACCTCAACACTGCGGCAGCAAACCTTCTAACATCTCTTTTCGAGGCAATGGAGCGGCGGTGACGTTTGTTCAGAAGCCCGGACAGGGCGATGCACTCTTCGTGTCTACCTATCAGAACGCTTATCCGTATGGACCAGGCGGGCCAGGTTTCGCGTTCCTAACGTTTGTGCCGACACCGCGTGATCTCGGGAAGGGAGAGAGCATTGAGTTCAGTTACATCGTCACCGTGTCCGACATTTAAAATCGCCAGCGGACTCCGCCCTGTACCGTTGAGAACCTAAGACCACTGCCGGCACTGAATGCGTGAAAGTTGTATGCGCCTATTAACCCGAACCTCGGTGTAGCCTCGTATAACACTCCGCCGCCAACATTACCGCCGAAATGCGATGTCGCCGAGTCGGTCACATAAGCTCCGACTCCACCATTGACGAACGGACGAACCTTGCTCGACTCGTCGACTAAATAGAACTTCCCGTTACCTGACACCTGGTAAAGGTTGGCATGATCGCCAAAGAAGGTCGAGAACCGGTGATATCCGAGAGTACCTTCCACCGAGAACTGTTCCGTGATCATGTATTCCACTCCCGTGTTGACGCTGAAACTCGGATCGACAAAAGTATTGAAGTCTCCGTGCGGCACAGTGACCCCGGCAGTTCCGAAGACTGCAAACTTGCTCCGATCCGATGAAGGCTGAGCTTGGCCCAGTCCCGTAACTGCAAGCAGAGGAATGAAGCTCGCAAGCAGAAGAAGTTTGAAATTTTTGAGGTTTCGTCGCGTGAGTTTCCGGTGGTCCATAATGTCCTCCAGTTTTTTCGGACGTTGAGAGTTCGGTAAAGCTACACTCAATCGGTATTAAGATCAACGTTAATTGCTAATTCGTACTTGGAAAAGGTCAGTACCACCTGCGATAGCGGGTGGGTCTGCACGCGACCGAACCCGCCCGCGACCGCAGGTGGTACTGACCTTCTCCAAGTGCGACGCCTAAAATGTGAGGCCGCTGGAAGTGGTCCCAGGGGCCTCTTTAACAACCTGGCCCACGCTACGTCAGAAACCAAGCTCGATGAAGATCCAGTTGTGATCGGACAATCGCACACCTTGATCCTCCGGAAGATCCCACAGTTGAGTAACGTTAGGACACTGCTTGTAATTCCCTCCCGTCGTTAACGATTGCGGACAAGTCGCACGACCATCAGGAACCGAAATCTTGTTCAGTGTTATTGAACCGTTATTAGCTTTGTACAGTATGAAGTCTATGCGCCGGCCATCATGCGTTCGAGTGTTCGTACCGAGAGGCATGTCGGCAACTGAATCCGAGTCTCTGTCTCCCCAATTTGCTTCGGCGACGGAATTAGTTAATCCAGTTTGCCACTGGTCACTGAACCCCGCCGAGGTGAACAAATCGAATTGGAACCCCGAAGGCTGTTTGGGTGTGTCGGTAGTAGTGTTCAAGTCTCCCATGATGTAGATGGGTAGACTGCCCGTAAGCGTGCTATTGATCCAACTCAACAAGTCGTTAATCTGTGCCACTCGTTGCACGGATTCCGTCGTGCCGCTGTTGTCTCTGCAAATAGACGGACAAAGGTGAACGTCCACAACGTAAAACTGTTTAGAGTTGAAACTGAACTTGGCTGCTACAACACTCCGGCGAATATCCGTAGAACCGTCGTAGCCGACGTTGGATGAACCATTAGCCAAATCATGTTCGTATGTTTGGACTACAGATAGAGTAGACCTTGCCCAAATGGCATTACCGTCACCTGTAGCAAGGTAATGCTCCCTGAATATGACTTTAGTGAACCCGCCGTTACTAAAGGCACTATCCCAATTTGGAATATCTCCTTCAGAGACCTCCTGGGCAGCAACCAAATCACTCGTCGACGTGATCAGGTTTGCCTGGCTGTCATAGTGAAAACTCTCATCTGTAGATTCACCATGCTGTAAGTTGGCAGTCACCATCTTTAAAACAGTTCCCGATGATGACGAACCCGGAGTAGCTGCATGGAAGTTGTCGAAGATGATCGTGCCCGGCGCATTTGTTTCTGACTGCGAGGTGCCGGCTTTAAGCTCAAAGATGATCGATGAGGTGGAAATCGAAGAGTTCCAGGTCTCAGTGTATTGCTGAGTCCAGGTGCCCGGCATTCCGCTACTGCCTGGTGCTGTGTCCATATACAAACTACCCGAGTCGTTACGGATGCGCAGGAACCTGTGGTTGGTCGAGTTATAGGTTGTCGTGAAAAGTGTCGTCTTAGTGCCTGCAATCTTTTTCAAGCCAATGAGACTGCCGGCCGACGCGTAGATGCGATAGTAGTTATCGACGTCATTGCCAATAGTGAACATGGCATCGGCGGCAGTGTTGGAAGCAGGAGCCTGGACCAACTCAACGTAGGCGTAAGCGCCGCTGAAATTGTAAGTACTGTTCGTACGAACTCCGCGATAATTGGAGCCGCTGGTACTTTGCAGCAATGGACCAATCGCGAGCTGGTTCGAAGTTTCATTCAAACCCAGACTGGTGTTGGTGAAGCCGCTGAACAGGGTTGTGCCCCACTTCGTTGTGTCGAGTGAGTTGTCGTCGAAGTTATCTGCCACTAGGACTGTTTCGGACGGCGCAGAGTACGTAAATCCATTACTAAGCGTACCGCTCTGTGTATCAGTGTTGGTTACCACTACATTAACCGTTCCGGCTGAATGCGCGGGAGTCGTGGCCGTAATGGAAGTGGAGCTTACGACAGTGACGCTGGTGGCTGACGTTCCTCCCAAGGTTACTGTCGCTCCAGACGAAAAGCCGGTCCCGGTGATGGTCACTGACGTGCCACCACTCGTACTTCCGGAAGTTGGTGAGATCGCGGTGACTGTAGGAGCAGGTGTGCCGTTGCTTGCGACCTCGAAGTTGTCGAAGATGACCGTGCCGGGCGCATTTGTTTCTGACTGAAAAGTGCCGCCTTTGAGTTCAAAGATGATCGACGACGTGGAGATTGAAGAGTTCCAGGTCTCAGTGTATTGCTGCGTCCAGGTGCCCGGCACTCCGCTAGTGCCCGGTGCTGTATCCATGTACACATTACCCGAGTCGTTACGGATCCGAAGAAACCTGTGATTGGTCGAATTGTAGGTTATGGTAAAAAGTGTGGTCTTCGTACCTGCAATCTTTTTCAAGCCAATGAGACTGCCGGCTGACTCATAGATGCGATAGTAGTTGTCGACATCGTTGCCGATAGTGAACATGGCATCCCCGGCCGTGTTGGAAGCTGCCGCTTGCACCAACTCAACATAAGCATAAGCGCCACTGAAAGTGTAGGTACTTACGGTGCGAACACCGCGATAATTGGAGCCGCTGGTATTTTGCAGTAATGGACCAATCTCGAGCCGGCTCGAAGTTTCATTTAAACCCAAGCTAGTGTTGGTGAAGCCGCTAAACAGCGTCGTGCCCCACTTGGTGGTGTCGAGTGAATTGTCATTGAAGTTATCACTCACGATCGGCGCTGCCAGCGCATGTGGAATTGTAAGTAGCGCGCAGACGGTTGCGGCCACGATAATGGAAAAGATTACGAGAGTTCTGGTTCTGATTGTGAGTGAAGCGAAAATTGGACCACGCAGTCCTGACATAGCAACCTCCTTAGATCGAAAAGCGATTTTTTTGATGCGAGGCTTGCGTCGAGTCACAAACCGGGGAGAATGTTGGAGAGGCACAGTCTACTACTTCATTTACGCCACTATCACGAGACTGTGGTAACTGTGTGGTCACGAGTAGTGATAGCAACTTTAACCATAAACTCCGAAGGCGTTCGCCAGTTCTCACCTGACGAAAACAATTTGATTTTCTCGATGAGTCGGATTATTCTACGCGCCCTTCTCATTTTCGAATGGCTGATTTCTTACGGGCTGCTCTCCCGCACTCGCTGCCGTCAGTCGTTTCTACTGTCGTGAAATAACACCTTACAACCCCATTCACTCTGAAAGGAATCTCCATGGAGAACTCGAATACTAATGCCCTCAGCAAACCCAATATCGTCCTGATCACGGTTGATCAGATGCGTTTCCCGATGAACTTCCCCAAAGACACAGGCATAAACACTCCAGACGACTTCATAAGCAATTACATGCCCAAGCTCTACCAGTATCTCTGGAACCCCGGCGTTAAGTTTACGAACTACTACACGGCTGCATCCGATTGCACCGCCGCACGTGCGACTATCCACACGGGGCTTTATGCCTATCAGACTTATTCGATGCTGACGCTGATCACTTACCCGCCGAAGATGACATTACAGCCGATACTGAACACCGCTTTTCCAACTATCGGGAAACTGATGCGTCCGGATTACGACACGCCTTACTTCGGCAAGTGGCACTTGTCTTATAACGCGGACGAACTCGAACAATATGGCTATAACAGTCACACAAAAGCCGATGATTTGGTTGGTTATGCGGGACAGGGAATGGAAACCGATGGCGAAGTTGCACAGCGCGCACTCGATTGGATCTTCAGGTCCAGAAACCCGGCAAGGCCCTTCTTCCTGAACGTAAACTTCGTCAATCCTCACGATAAGCAGTGGTTCTGGGGCGGAATGCAGGCCACCGAGTACAATAAGGTTTATTCCTACCTGCCAAACGAAGTACCGCCCCAAACGTACACTCAGGATTATCCGCGCGAGGGCCATCCATCTTACAACGACTACCAGGGCCGCATTGAGACGGCCATCGACAACTGGGAAGACGAGGATCGACTTGCTTTGCAAAAGCCTGGTGCGCAAAGAATTATCAGAGAAGTCTTTCAGTATCAGATGGGCGGGATTCACGAGGACGACAAGGCGAGCAAATACACACACGTGCCCGAGCCGAAAGATTTCGCCTATGCTCCTACCTACATCTATCCCGGTAAGCACAAGGCTATCGCTCCGCACCCGTACTGGACCAAGGCTCTCAACTCATACCTGGAAGTTCAGAACATGGTGGATGGCCACATTGGAACGTTCATGAGTCAGTATCCGGCGGACCTTTTGAACGACACCATTTTCATCTTCACTTCTGATCATGGGGAATATGGCAGTTCGCACGGGTTGCAAGGAAAGGGCGCCAGCATCTACGAGGAGGGCATTCTGGTGCCATTCGTCGTCTACGATCCAGGCCATCGCATGTTCAACTCGAGCGGAACCCGCAATCAATTGTGCTCGAGCGTGGATCTGCTTCCGATGATCGTCTCGATGGGCCACGGTGGTACTAAAGATTGGATGACGGGTGACTATGGCCAACTCTACGGCAATCGTTGCGATTTGTTGAATATCCTTCGTAATCCAAATGCTTCCGGAAGAGATTATGCCTTTCACACGACGGACGAGTTTGTTCCCGAAGCCGCAAACTATTTGAAGACGCCGTTACACGTGATCGGGCAGATCTCCATGCAGAAGGGGACTGACAACAATCTCTATAAACAGAAACTGGGCGTTTACACTACCTGGAAACCGTATGTTGAGGGACAGACTCAGGCAACAGTGCTCAACGACCCCAACAATCCCCACGTCACGGAAGTAGAGTTCTACGACTATCGCACCCCAGGCGGTGCGAAAGAAACGGACAACACCTCTACATCGCCAGAGGCAAGGGCAGCGCTTCAACTGCTGATGGGAAGTCCGATAGACGAAATTCTTCCGCAACTAGCGTCGGAACTACAGCGGCCGCTTCCGGCAACTTACCAGTCAGCACAAGCAGCCTCGTACGCAGCACTGCGATGGTACGAGATAAACGCTAACAACCCGGTGATACTGACGAGTGCGGAGGAAAATGAGGAACGGTTAGCAAAAGCCTGGGCTCTTTAACTCGACAGCTCTCGCTCGTCTAAACGAAGGCCGCTGGAGTTAAACTCCAGCGGCTACAGGTTCTCGTTTTTGAACAACGCCGAAGGCGTTCGCTAATTTCAGCCCAAGGTTGGAGCGTAGCGACAACCTTGGGTTAAGCCATCTACATTTCAATTCAACCGTGAAAGGGTTTGCGGCGCACATGCCTAACCCTTTCAGGGTTGTTTCGTTCTTTATCAATTTGATCCCAGGGTTCTCGCTTCGCTCGAACCCTGGGCTGAAATAGCCAACGCCTTCGGCGTAATTACCGTGGTCTATGGTGAAGGCCAGTTGCCGGTGGGAGCGTTTGTCGTGGCGCCCTCGACGCCGTCGACATCGGCCCCAAGATCCTTACCATCACTGGCTCCGTTCTTCCAATTGTTTCCACTCGCAATGCGGTAGTTGCCGTCGCGGCCACTATTGAAGTTGAGTAACCGTGACGTCCATGACGTGGCCCATAGCTGGGTGCCGGGCCAGTTGGCTGCTGCTCCTGCACCACGCATGATGCCGTTGTTGGTCACGTCGAATCCTGTGAACTGATTAGCAAGCGCGTTGTTGGCGTTATCAATCCCACCCGAACCGGAAATGCCGCAACCGCGATAGTCGATGACATTGTCTTTGAAGACAAAGCCACTCCATTTTGGTGTGACCGCGTCGCCAACGAGGATGAGCGAGCCATCGGTGAAAACACTCCCACATGTACTCGATTGCGGAGCATTCGCGTTGACGATTGTATTGTGGACGATTTGCAGGTTCTGAGTGCCACCCAAAAACCATCCGGTAGCTCCCCAATCACCTGATGAAGCACCCGGCTCCGGATCCCAAACCTCGGCATCCATCTCAAATACATTGTCTCTGAAGAGCACTCGATCAGGAGTTACTCCGCAGTTGATGGCGCCATTGATCGTATGGCCGACCACCGCCGTTCCGGCGTGGACGTTCTTCATAAAGTTCTTGTACCAGATGATGTCTGACATCTGATCGAGCGTACCGGACACACTAGCTATCGCTGCGGCCCCAGTGCCACCGCCACCCGAAAAGCTGACCGTGGGTGCAAGACAGTAGCCCATGCCGGGATTTGTAATGGACACGCCCGTTACCTGTCCGCCGCTAACGTTTGCCGTCGCTGAGACGCACTGACCCTGCACGCAGCCCGGTGTGTGAGTGAAGGATACGGTTGGCGGTGAAGTGTAACCACTGCCACCGTTCGTCACCGCGACGTTAGTGACTCGGCTTGAGTCCTGTTCCAGCTTCAGGTTTATTGCCAGCGACTGTGCATCCGGCCAGAAACCTCCCTGAGCATCGGTGGTACCGCCGAAGTAGTTGCCGAAGACGAATAGCTTCGCACACGTCTTACACTCGAAGAGGTTTTTCTCAGCGATCCAGTCCGTCGTAAACGTATCGCCGCAGCCGCCATCAGGTTTCCACTTACAAGGCACGTACGAGTGGTTGCGCAAAAACTCCAATTGACCGATCACGTAATTGTCGATAGCGAGCGAGGCGCCGCCCCACATGAAATTCTCGCCAACCGCAATCAAAGTGTTGTTCAGGATCTTGTTTCGCTTGGCGTCGAGAAACAGTATCGCCTGCCCGTCGAACCCGGAGAAATGGAACTCATCGAAATAGCTATCTATAACGAAGCTGTCCTCCCAGGTTGCAAAGAGCCCTCGTCCGGTGTTTTTCGTGGGTAGACCATGAACGTAGCACCGATCGAATCCAATAAACTTCGGGATATTGGACGCGTTGTTGGCGAGGTTAGTCTGAAGCTGAATTAGTCCCGACTGATTGGCCCCACCCGGAGCGTCACTCAGGGCCGAAGGATCGATCGTTATTTCAGCGCCGATGATCCGAATGTGATTTGCAGCAGCAGCGGCGACGATCGTCGGATCGACACTGGTGTTTTGGATCTTGAACAGCTTCGAAGCATCGGTAGGTACGACACGCTTGCCCTCAGGCAGTTGTGCGTACTGCGATGTCCGAACCACGATCCAGTTTTGGTCGGCGTTTGCAGGCAGGGACCAGCTTCCTGATAACGTCAGGCCGGCATCGACCGTGATGATGCGTTTCTGCGACGCGGTCCCGGCATCGTTTAGTGCCGTCTGAAACTGCGATGGCGTGTAGTCGCCGCCGCTAGCCTTTACAGTCTTCTCGACTGCACCTGTCATATCGGGCATGCGGCTATCAACCTGAACCGGTAATGCCGTACAGGCGGCTCCGCTCGACGTTGTCGTGAATGACTGATCGGCACTCTGCGTCACTCCGTTGCTGTTCGCGTTCACACGGAAGTGATAGGTAGTGTTCGCAGTCAATCCGGTTAACTGGATGCCATGCTCAGTGTAGAACCGCACCGTATCATCGATCGTGGAACTGCCGTAACTGGTAGTTGGACCATACTCGATGAATGCGTGTGCTGCGACATTGGTGCGGAAGTTGATCAAGGCACTGGTATTACAGTTCACCGCGACGTTGATGTTGGAGATCTCGGTTCCACCACCACCGCCGCCAGGAATAGCCGCCTTGAAGTTGTCGAAGATGACCTTGCCCGGTGCGTTTGCTTCTACCTGGAAAGTGCCGCCTTTAACCTCGAAGAGGATCCCGGTCGTGGGAATTGAAGAGTTCCACGTCTCGGTGTATCGCTGCGTCCAGGTACCCGGCACTCCACCGGTTCCCGGCGCAGTGTCCAAAGTCACATTATTCGTACTCGAGTCGTGACGAATGCGCCAGAATCTGTGATTGGTCGAATCATACGGTATCGAGAAGAGAGTCGTCTTAGTGCCTCCAACGTTTCTCGTGCCAAAGAGTGTGCCGGCTTCCTCCCAGATTCGATAGTAAGCGGTGACACTACTGCCGACAGTGAACATTGCTTCGCCCTGAGTGTTGGTAGCTGGCGCTTGCACGAGCTCAACATAGGCGTAAGAGCCGGTGAACGTATAAGTGTTGACTGTGCGAATGCCGCGATAACTCGAGCCGCTGACATTTTGCAGCAATGGTCCAACCTCGAGACGTTGCGAAGTTTCAGCGATCGGCACGTTCGTGTTGGTGAAACCACTAAACAGGTTGTTGTCGACCCACTTGGCAGAGTCGAGTGAGTTGTCGTTGAAGTCGTCTGAAATTAGCACTGTCTCGGACGCCGTGTAGGTAAATCCATTACTCAGCGTACCGTTCTGTGAATCGGTGTTGGTCACAACTACGTCAACCGTTCCGGCTGTGTGCGCTGGAGTCGTGGCCGTGATCGAAGTGGAGCTTGCGACGGTGACGTTAGTTGCGGCTGTTCCTCCGATGGTTACAGTCGCGCCGCTCAAAAAATTCGTGCCCGTGATGGTTACGGACGTGCCGCCACTCGTGCTTCCTGAAGTTGGTGAGATCGAGGTGACTGTTGGAGCGCTGTTGCTGTTGACTTCGAAGTTGTCGAAGATGACCTTACCCGGCGCGTTTGCTTCGACCTGCGAAGTCCCGCCTTTGACCTCAAAGATGGTCGCTGTTCTGGAAATTGAAGAGTTCCACGTCTCAGTGTATTGCTGCGTCCAGGTGCCGGGCACTCCGCTCGTGCCCGATGCTGTGTCCAAAGTCACAGCACCTGTGGAGGTATGACGGATGCGCAGGAACCGGTGATTGGTCGAGTTATAGGTAATCGAAAAAAGAGTGGTCTTGGTGCCGGAAATCTTTTTCTGACCCCAGATACTGCCCGCCGTCACGCCTATGCGATAGAAGTTGTTGACGTCGGGGCCGATGGTAAACATCGCATCGGCGCCACTGTTTGAAGCTGCCGCTTGAACGAGCTCGACAGAGGCGTAAGCGTCGTTGAAGTTGTAGGTATTGACGGTGCGAATACCGCGATAACTGGAGCCGGAAACATTTTGCAGCAACGGCCCGATCTCCAAACGTTGCGAGGTTTCAGCGATCGGCACATTCGTGTTGGTGAAACCACTGAACAGATCGTTAGGGTTCCACTTGGCTGTATCGATCGAATTGTCGTTGAAGTCATCGCTCACGATCGGCGCTGCCAGAGCATGTGGAAATGTGAACAGGGTGCAGATCGTCACTGCCACTATGAGGGCGAGACTTATCGCGATGAGAGTTTTCGTTGTGATTGAGTGTGTGGCGTAGACTCCGCCACGCAGTCCTGACATAGCGACCTCCTTGTTGTTGAAACAAATTGTTAGTGCCGGGGTGCGACGGGTTAAGGCATTGACGCGAGACTTTGCGAGGAGTCAGCGTCGAACGAAAATTTTTGGGAGAGCATCGTCAACCTACTCTTGGCAGCACTTCGTGTCAATCGAATTATTGCGGACAAAACGATGATCTTTTCATTCTCAAAGTCCGAAACCGTTATTGGATACAGTCAGTACAGGAAGCGGTAGCGACCTGGTCGCTGAACTGACCCACCCGCTACCGCGAGGTGGTACTGACCTCTGCCAAGGGAACATTTCTTCACGCGCGGTCGTTCTTGACATACCTATGTAGATAATTATATGTATAGGTATCTATGAAGAAGAACTATCTGTCGTACACGATGGCTTTGACTTTACAGGCGGTTGAGAACGGATATGGCTACGGGTTCGACATTATGGCTGTGACCGGACTCGCAAGCGGCACTGTCTACCCGGCGTTACGGCGCCTCGAGAATGCAGACTATGTCGGTTCGAAATGGGAGCGACAGTCGATCGCGCAAGCCGAACAACGTCCGCCTCGTAAATATTACGAAGTGACAAAGGCGGGACGAGCAGCACTCGCCGAAGCACGACAACGTTTTCGCCTGCTATCGCAACTCGAACCGCTCGCTTCAGAAAAACCCGCGAAACAGAAAAGCTGATGACAATGCAACCACAGAGACGACCGTGGCTATGGCCGATCTTCTTTCCAGCACAGTGGGATCCGAAGCTTGGAATTCACGTGACTTGAAGTCGC